>Ga0114940_10000385_pt1 | contig 22241 bp, 16 predicted proteins | sample ColdCreekSource_FD_87195 | JGI IMG/M metagenome (GOLD analysis project Ga0114940, IMG submission 87195) | Groundwater microbial communities from Cold Creek, Nevada to study Microbial Dark Matter (Phase II) - Cold Creek Source | ecosystem: Environmental > Aquatic > Deep subsurface > Groundwater ... | reverse complement strand
TCCAAAATCTCCCCGCCTCCTAAACTCCCTGTTCATTCTCTTGTTTCGCGCTCCGTTTCGCGCGGTTGCCTCTTGGTCTGCAAAAACACCAACTTCATTGCGAAACTTGTGACCAATGGTCAGCCGACTACGTCAACGTCAACGGTTGTACATCGTACGCAACGCGCGAGGTGCAGGAGCTTGTAACCGCACGCGCACCAAAGAAGCGCTGACGCTGCGAGCGGCATTCAGCAGCTACACGTTCGCTCGCTACCATCGCGCTGGATTGGGGGTTACTGATGAACAGGTGCGGTTGGCTTGTGGTGGTTTCCGGCTTGTTGTTCACGTGCGCAAACGAAGTACCAACGGAGCTCGCGCTCCAGGAAGCACCGTTGCGCGGCGGCGACTGGAAGACCAAAGCTTGGAAAGCGTGGCACGGCCATCATCACAAGCACTGGCACCGTTGCCGAAACAACCCTGGTCCCGAAGCTCCGAGCTGCGCGTGGTCCAACTACGACGAGGGTTTGAGTGGAGCGGCAGCCACGCTCGTGTTCTTCGATCCGCGCCCGCGCGGCGTCGTCTATGCAGCCAGCGGCGGCAACGTCTTTCGCAGCACGGACAGCGGTGAGACCTGGAGCCCACGCGGCAGCACCTATTCGAACATCACACGTCTCGATGTCGATGGGGCGGATTCGAGCGGCCTCGTCGCAGCCACAGGTTCGGGCATCAAAGTCTCGAACGACTCGGGTGCGAGTTGGACGACGATCAGCTTGTCTGGAGTGCAGATCGAAGCATTGCAGATTCCGATCGTGCAGCCGCAACGCGTATACGCGGTGCTCAACTCGGGTCCGCTTTTGCTCTCGACCGATGCAGGCGAGCGCTGGCAGATGGCCGGCACGAACTACCCACGCGGCAATACGTTTGGGCTCAGCGCAGATCCACGCAGCGCGCTCGATGTCGTGGCAGCACTGCAATTCTTCGTGCCCGATCGCGCGGCGTACAACGGCCTCGGTGCGATCTTCCGGTCGAGCGACGGCGGCGAGAGCTGGAAAAATGTCTACGATCCGCAGACGAAGCTCAATGCGCTGGTCCGCTGCCCCGCGAATCCAGATGTGCTCTTGGCCGCGACGCGCGCTGGCATCGCCCGCTCGCGCGACAATGGGCTCACCTGGACACTGTCGCCGATCGCCACCGCGACCGAAGGCAGCGTGGGCGTGGTGGTGAATCCGCAGGATTGCGACGACTACTACGCGCTCCAAGCGAACGAAGGTCCGCGTCACACACGCGACGGCGGCGCGAGCTTCAGCGAGCCGCTCGTACAAGACCTGCAGCTGCTGACGGCGGGATGGTTTCCGGGATCACTCGCGATCGATCCGGAGGACCCCACCCATTTGATCTTGTGCACGCACAGCGGGTTCTACACGAGCTACGACAGCGGCGAGCATTGGTCGCCCTTGCTCGTGACTGTGAACATGAACGCAACGGAGATCGCAGTCTCGCAGCATCGGCCGACAGAAGTGTGGCTAACGACCTGGGGTCAAGGCGTCTGGAGGCGCGCCAGTGAAAACGCAGCGTGGGAGCGCGTTGGGATCGATCGCTTGCCGAGAGAATACGTCGCAAGCATCGGCTTGGATCATGCGTCGCGACGCGCGGTCATCGGCGGCAACCCTCCGCTCTTCACGGCCGATGGCGAGAGCTTCTCCGAGACGGGCACGCCAGGCGTGGCGACGAGCAGCACGTTCCACCCCAGCGACCCCGACGTGGTCTACATGACGACGCAGGTCAACGGCGTGCTCAGGAGCGAAGACGGCGGTCGGAGCTGGCAAGAGGTCAACGCGAACCTGCCGCGTTGGGCGACGAACGCGTCCATCGGTATCGATGCGCGCATGCTCGCGATCAATCATGCTCGCCCCGATCAGCTGTTTCTGACGACCTCGGGTCAGGGCATCTACCGCAGCGACGATGCGGCGGCGAGCTGGACACAGGTGCTGCCTTCTACCGAGCACGCCACGTGTCTGGTGTTGATTCCGCAGCCATCAGCGGCGCAACCGCGCGTGTACGCGTGCGTGTCAGGCGTGACCATGAGCAAAGACGGCGGCGCGACCTGGACGCCCATGAACGCAGGCCTGCCGGCGCTCACGATCTTCCAGCTGGTCCACGACCCCGACACCGATCGTCTGTACGCAAGCACCGGCAGAGGGATCTTCGTGCTCGAGCCCGACGAAGACGAATGGCGCGCGCTCGATCCCGACTGCGAATCGCTCACGCGCGGCATGGCCTTGATGAAAGAAGGCGGCCAGAAGTACCTAGTCGTCGGAGCAGAACACGGCGTACGCCGCCTCGCGCTATGAGCGCGAGACGGTCCTAGCGACTTGTTGCCGCGCGCTTCTCCGTCTCGGCGTTCGCCTCAACGAATACGAGCGATGATGCGACCCGCAGGAGAGCGTGTCCTCGGGTCGTCCGCGCGGCGCAGGCCGGTGCAACCGGCTCAGCGCTTTCCGACTCTATAAACGAGTGACAGTCATCCAATCCCAGATCGAGTTTGGACTGATGGTCACGCTCCCCGAAGTGCCTTGATAGACCCATACTTCGACGTAATCGCCTGGTGCCAACCGGATGACTCGACAGCCCTGGTTCACAACCGAGGTACTTCCTGCGATCGCGTTTTCTCGAGTTCCATTCTTAAAGAGGTCGAGCTCCCACCGCGCAGACGTGATGGCGGAGTACAGCGACGCGCATACCTCGTAGTCGCCAAAAAGGCTTGAGACAAAGCGGCTGTTGGGAATACTGAACTCACCGCTGTTCTCTATGTAAAGGGCAGCAGTATACGGCACCTTCTTGAATGCACTCGGCGAAACAGTGAACGCGTTAATATTGTCCATCGACACTCTCGACGCCTGTCGCGAGACAGTCATCCAATTCCAAAACACGTTCGGTTGGACTGTCCGCGCAACATTCGAGTGTGTCCAGACTTCGATGTAGTCGCGAGCCGCAAGCCGGATCACCCGACAGCCTTGAATGACGGTGGAGCGAGCACCCGCGATGGCATTCTCCCGGGCGCCGTTTTTGTAGAGGTCGAGCTCCCACTGGGAAGCGGTCGGCGAGTACAATGAAGCGCAGACTTCATAGTCACCCGCACGCGACGCGGTGAAGCGACTACGGGTCAGATCGAATTCGGCCCGATCGTCGTACCGCTCTTGCGTGTAAGGGACCTTTGTAAAGGTCGAAGCGGCAATGCTGAACTGACTGCTATCGCCCAGCGACAATGTAGCATTCTTAGGGAAAACAGTCATCCAGTCCCAAATCGAGTTTGGCGACACTGTCAAGGTTGTGGGCCCGCTTTGATAGGCTCTGATCGTTACCGTGTCACCAACGGTAAGACGGAGATCTCGGCAGCCATCGAGAAAAGGCGCGTCCCCTCCGGCAATCGCAGTCTGCCGGATGCCGTTCCTGAAGATATCGAGTTCCCAGTTGACTGAGGCACCTAGAAACAGCGAAGCGCAAACCTCGTAATCGCCCGTCTGAGCGGCCACAAACTCATTCGTAGTCGTGTTGAAGTCCTGCCAATCATCGTACAGCTTCGTAGTGTAGCGGACCTTGGTAAAAGTGTTGGGCGGGACGGTAAAGCTGCTGACGCTATCGAGCGACACCCCGCTCGTCAGATCCCCCGTAGTGGCCGCATAACAGAAGCCGCTTGATTGCGTGCCCGGGGGAAAGTTGCTGCACTGTCCTGCGTTCGCCATATACAACTCCACGAGCCCAGTTTGACACGCTCCAAAGCTTGCTTCTCCTGAGCAGCATGCGCGCTCGCCGTCCGCGCCGCATGCCTGTGCAGCCGCAGCTGCCGACGACACTGTCGCTGCGAGAAGTGCCGCTGCGACGACCAAAGCTCTTGTTCGTAGCGTCGTATCGGCCATCAAGCCGCGACTTGCACGTAAGTCGTAACGCCGTGCAGGATTCGAGTCACAAGTGAGGATGTTCATGTGGTGGAGATCTTTGTTTTGGGCAGAGTTAGGCTGCTGTAGCCACGAGCCGGATCATTGAGCGGCCTGCTGGTTGCTTCGCCGATCCAGATCCGCTCCGAGTCAGATCTCACAACCGCACCCGTGCTGCTTCCAGATGCACGCCAAGACCTTCCATCGATGCGACAACGTTGCAGCGCGCGCTCGCGGGCGCCACCACGAACGATCATTCTCGCCAGTCACCGAAAAAATCAGATATCGAGGGCTAGCTGGTGGAAGGCTTGTTCTTAGATCTGCATATGGCCCGATGACCCTTCGCTCGTAGCAAGGTTCTCAACCAGGCCGTTTGGTGCATACGCAAACACGAATCAGCGTAGACCCACGGTGCGACTCCCACATTGTCAACAACACTAAATCGACTTCTGAAAGGGCGTATTTCACACGCATGGCGGGCGGTGAGCTATAGAAAGCGAAACGCGCCGCTTGGCGCTACAAGGACTTAGGTCGCTATGCTTAGAGACTGCGGTGACCTCGACTCGTTTCTGAACGCATCTGGTGCTCGGTTTGTCCGCTGTGATGATTGTCTGGTGTGGTGCGGCGCACCGGACCTGTTCGGCATGGACGTCTGGGGCGACAGCTGTCGCGCAATCCTTGACCGGCGCGCCCGCGTCGTAGATCACTTCACCGGCTCAGGCGGCGATCCGCATCGCATACTGATAGACAATTCGATGGCTCGCGACGCGAGCCCCGAGCTATTTCGAGTGGCTGCCGAGTTCTGGGGCTCCCGTCGAGAGCGACACGCGGCGACGATCGCAAGTATCGCGGTGACCGTGTCGAATGACTACGCAGGCGCGTTGCTCACCGGCTTCACTATGCTTCTCGACTTTGGTTGTCCAGTGCGCACTTTCTCGAAACTGGATGCCGCCTTGAGCTGGCTCGGAGTATCCGCCGCGAACGACTTTGCATCCGAGCTAAGAAAGCTGCGGCCAAACACATACCAGAATGAGACGGTTCTCAAACAGTTAGAAGGAATATTTTTGGAACGTGATTTAGAGATGGATTTGGCCGTCGCTGCGCGTCGACTCGGCATGTCGCCGCGCACCCTGCAGCGGCGGCTCTCGACATATTGCACGACTTTCCAACAGGAGCTGCTGCGCGCCAAGCTCTCCAGAGCGACGTTGTTGATGGTTGCCGGCAGGCACAGCATCACCGCAATCGCCTCAGATCTCGGCTTCGCATCGCTGCAGCACTTTAGCTCGCGCTTCAGCGCGGTGTACGGCAAGCCTCCGAGCGCATGGCTGCGGAACTATCATGCCATCCATCGAGGGCGACTGCGCGATACGCCTGACGTCTAGAGAAGTAGCACGCCCCGTTCGGGCTCGCGGCCGAACGGAACGGGGCAGTGCCGGATTCTGTTGGAGCCTATCTCACGCGCTAGCGGCTTGTTCGCTCAAGCGCAGTGCTGCGCTTTGTGCGGGCTTCATGCCCATCGCGCCTGCGCGCTCTGCGAGCGAGTCCAAGAGCGCTCGCGCGCGCGGGAGATCTTGCATGGGACCTTTTGCGAGCAGCAGCCTCGCGAGATCGAGCTCGTTGTGGATCAGGCAAGTGAGCGCGTTGAAGCGCTGATTGCTCTCTGCGCCGCGTTCGAGCAGGCTGCGCGCTTGCTCGGGCTTCCCGAGCACCCGCGCCAAGTTGCCGAGGTAATGCGCGACCGAGCCTTGGCAGTGGAACGAGATCCCGATCGCGAAGTACTCGGAATACGGCTCGAGCAGCTCGTACAACACCTGTGCGTGCTCGAGCGATTGCGCGGTGCAGGCCGCCACCGCGAGGTCGGTCAAGACCGCGAGATAGTCGCGATCTTGTGGCAGGTCGCGCAGCGCTTCCAGCGGGATCGCTTCGAGCGCATCACGCGCATCGGGGACGAACCCATACTCAGCGAGCGCGCGCACCTTGATCGAGCGCGAGTTCGGCGAGTCGTCCGCGCGCGGCAAGATCTCCGAGCGCACCAGGGGTGCGTACTCGGAGATGTCGAGCGTGTTGTACAGGAAGCTGCCGAAGTCGAGCGCGTAGATCGCGCGCCACGACCACAGCCGCAAGCTCTGTGCGCGTTCGCGCAGGCGCTCGAGATCACCCGCGATGCTCGACCATTCGCCGCGCATCATGCGCTGGATCATCAAGAGCCGCTCGTGATGCCAGAGCAGCTCGGTGTTGTTGAGCTTCGCGTGCAACGCGGAGAGCGTTTGGATCGCGCGCTCCACCGCGGCTGAATCACCACGTTGGCTCGACGTGATGACGCGGAACACGGGCAGCGAGATCGCACGCCAGTCTTCCACACGCCTGGGTTGCGCCGCGAGCTCGCGCTCCATCTCGGCAGCGATCGCTTGCGCACGCGTGAACGTCGCAGGACCTGCCGAGAAGAACAGCTCGGCATCGCGCACGGTCGAGAGCGCCTGCTGGTCCTGCGAGCGCTGTGCGAGCTGACGCGCCTCGCCCAAGAGCGCAGCCACCTTGCGTGCACTCGTGGAATTCGGTGGCGTCCAGGCTTGATGGGCGAGCACGATCGCGCGGCCCGCGTAGTCGTCGTCGGGCAGCACTTCGTACGCAGCGGAAAGCACCACGTCGGCGTCGGTATCCGTGAGGATACCAGGCCCCGGGCTGAGGAACTGTCCAGCCAGCTTCAAGAGCGCGCCGAGCCGAACTTGGCGCGCGAGCTCGATGCCTTGTGCGAGATGCTCGTGGTAGCTCGGGTCGCCCAGCACGCGCTCGACGATCGCGAGCTCGAGCAGGATCGCGGAGCGTTGTGCAGGGTCCGGCTCCACAGCCACGCGTAGTGCAGCGAGTGCGCGACGCAAGAGCGCGCGCGCGTCTGTGTGTGCGCCGACGCGCGTGGCTGCCGCAGCAGCATCGCGCGCATAGCCGACAGCCACGCTCACTTCACCTTGCGGCAGGCCCGAAAGGAAGTGATACGCGAGCTCAGCGCTCGACACTTCACCACCACTCGCGCGCCGCTTGAGCAGCGCTGCGCCCGCGCGGATGTGCCACTCGCAGCGCCGCCTGATCGGCAGGTCCGCGTACAACACATCGCGGATCAGCGCGTGATCGAACGCGTACGCGCCGATCTGATCTTCGGAAGGCACCACCGTCTCGTTGGCGAGCGAATCCTCGAGCGCCTCGAGCAGCTCGTGCGGCGGACGATTCGCGACGAGGCTGAGCACGCCCAGATCGAAGTCGTGACCGATCACCGCAGCGGCAGACAACACCTCACGCGCGTTCTCAGGCATGTGCGCCAAGCGATCACGCACTAGACCACGCGTCGCGCTCGAGACTTGCAGCTCGTCCGGGCTCGGCACATTATGGCCCATGAACGGGCGTAGCAGCTCGATCATGAAGAACGGATTGCCCTCGGAGCGCGCGTACACCGCCGCGCTCAGCTCGGGTGCGTCGCGCCCGAACACCGCCGAGACGTACTGCTCGACTTGCTCACGCTCCAAGCGCGAAAGCGCGATGCGCTCGCAGTTGGCATGCGACGAAATCCGGATCAGATCCCGGTCGCCCTTCTCGTCGGCCAACTCGGCGCCACGCGCAGTCGCCACCACGAGGATGGGCCAACGCGAAAGCTCACCGACCAGATACGATATGAGTCGCACGGATGCGGCATCCGCCCACTGCAGATCGTCGATGAAGACGAGCAGCGGCTTGTGCTTGCTCGCGCGAATCAAGCCTTGCATCACGCCATCGATCATCGAATGGCTGCTGCGGACGGCGGCGTACAAACCATCCTGGCTCAACATCGCATGGCCGTTGGATTCCAACGGCGCATGCGTCTCCGCGGTCACGCGCGTAGTGTCCTCGATCACCGGGACCTCGGCGCCGTGGACTTCGCGCAGCACCTGGACGAATGGCCACAGCGGTGGGGTACCTTCGGACGCCTGACAGCGGCCCCACGCCACAACGATCCCGCGACCGCGCGCGTAGCGTTCGAGCGACTCGCACAAGCGCGTCTTGCCGATGCCCGGCTCGCCGACCACCAAGCACAAGCTGCCGCGTCCTTGCTCCGCGCGATCCAGCGCGGCACACAAGCGCGTAAGCTCGGCGCTGCGCCCCACGAGCGGAACGGGCGGGCTGCCCGTGCTGCCCTGCGCGCCCAGCGCGGGCTGGGTCCCGCCGCTGATCGCATTCGGCGCTGCACGTACAGCGCACACGAAGCGATAGCCACGACCGTAGCTATTGTCGATGAACTCGCTCACACCGGGCTTGTGCCCGAGCACCTTGCGCAGCTTCGCCACGCTCACGCTCAGCACGTTGTCGGCGACGGCGCGCCCCTCCCATACCTGCTCCAGCAGCTCGCGCTTGCTGATCAACCGGCCTGGGTGCGCGACAAAGTAGCGCAACAGCTGCAGCAGCTTGGCGTCTACCTTGAGCGGTACGCCATCGCGGCTGAGCTCGCGCCCCTCCGGGTCAAATACAAAGTCAGCAAAAGCAACTGACACGACTGCGGGCCTTGTCGTTATGGTGGTCGCTCTGGTGGCTAAATCGCTCGCGAACGTTAGTCCGAGCTGCAACCAAATGATTCACGCACACTATCCACCTCTTCACTTCTAGGGCTCCTTGATTGGCGACGAGCTGCACCTACGGACAAACCGGGTTTGCTCGGTGTCTCATCGTCTGCGTGTTCCCCAAAAGCGGAGGTCAAGACACGACCGCGAGGCCAAACTTATGACAGATTCTTGCCCGAGGCCACGTTCTTGATCTGATTTGTCAGGCTGCTACCGCGAGCAAAGCCTACCCATTCTGAAACCCGGCGGGTCTTAGAAGGGATTCGACCGTTTGCCAGTGCTGGAAGCGCCAACGTCCGCTTTCTTCCTCGCACACGACCTCGGAGATCCGCCGCATTCCCGCGAACAGCTCAGCGTCTTCAGGAAGCGCGCCGCCCACGCCATCGGGCGGCAGCTCTGCCTCGCAGATGGAAAGCATGAGATGTTCTACGCGCGGGTCTACGCCGTAAAGCGTTCGTGCCACGCTCGGGCCCGCTTCCACGCCGATTGTGGTCGAGCCAGTGCGTTGCAGGAAGTCAAGCGCAGCGCGCGCGTCGAGCTGCGGCAAACCGACCACTTCTGCCCGATCTGCCAGCACTTTCCGCAACTCCGCCACGTTTTGCGGCGGAGTGAGCACGACGAGCTCGATCCCGCGCGTCTCGCGAAACACCGGATGCTCCGCCGACAGCTGCAGGCCACGCGAGAGGATCGCGCAACGTACGTTCCCAGACTTTCCCAAGACCTGCTGTCTGTAGCGAGTCAAGCCGGCTGAAAGCCCGTAGCTCAGCGTTGGCTCTGCACGAAGAATCTGCCCGGTCGTCAGGATGGCGTCGTAGTGCGCGCGCCAAAAATGCAAGACGAACGAATCGGTGCTGCTCGGCGGTGCACCCGCTTGAATCTTGATCACATGCAACTGGCCGCTCGGACGAACAGCAGAAGCGATGTGGATCACGCCCGTCGGCGTGCTTGCAAGCTCGCCGTAGATCGCACGCGCTTGCGTTTTGATCGCTGCCAGCTGCGCGTCTGCCTCAGTCAAGCCGTTTCCTCCTGTCACAGCGTGCGTTCAAAGCGCAAAGCACTTTCAACGGCGTCCGTCCAACCTATATATTGCCGCTCTGGGTCAAGACAACGAATTCGTGTGGACGACACGGCATGCGTCGCACATGAATTCAGGGTGACTTCCTTACGCACCCAGCGCGTTTCGCGCTGCGGGTAAGCGAGAGAGCTCATGCGCCACGGAAACGGTCAGAGTCGTGCGGATCAACCTGCTTCGGACCACGATCGCGAAGTGACTGCGGAGCGCGAGCTGCTTCCGCAGCCTACGAGCGATTACGCTCCGTCGGATAGACGTCACGGTCTGCTCGGCGAGCTCGTCGGCGCGATCTGGCGCGTACTTCGCGGCATGGGCATCGCTGACGAGGACGTCGCGCAAGCGACGCGCGTCAGCTTCGATCACGCGTTCGCTGAGCTCGCGACGCAAGCACAGCCGGCATCCACTGTGCCGATCGATCGCGTGATCGATCCGCTGTTCGTGGCAGCTTATCGCGCGGCGTGTGCCGAGTGGCGCCCGCTGCACTCCGCGACAGAAGAAGACGAGATCAGCGGCAGCAGCGTGCGCTTCCAGGGTGAGGTGCTGGTGCTCGGGTTGCTCGGTGCGCTCGACGAAGTGAAGCGCAGCTGCTTGTTGTTGGCTGACATGGAGTTGCTGAGCAGCCCCGAGATCGCAGCGCTCACCGGGCTGCGGCTGGACGTCGTGTACGATGAGCTGCGCAAGGCGCGCAAAACGTTTGAGCGCGCCCGAAAGCGCTACGATCAAGCAGGTGCCACGATCGATGCGGAGACCGACGTGCGCGAGCTACTGGCGCTTGCGCGAGTCCGCTTTTCACCTGCAGCGGGCGCGCTCGATGGCTTGTGTGGCGAGCTGGCGGAACGCTTCGAATCATCGGCGCTGCGCATTGGCAGTCCACACGACCCCGAATCTGCGGCGTAGGGGTGGGGTGACGACGACGTCGCCAGCTGGCACAATGCCGGCCAACCATGTCCAACCCAATTGCGACCTTCGAAACCACCCTAGGCAACTTCAGCGTCGAGCTGTTCGCTGATCAGATGCCGATCACCGCAGGCAACTTCATCAAGCTCGCCAAGAGCGGCTTCTACGATGGCCTGCACTTCCACCGTGTGATCAAGAACTTCATGATTCAGTTCGGGTGTCCGTACTCGAAAGACCCTGTCAGCCCGCGCGCTGGCACGGGCGGTCCGCCGGACGGCAACATTCAAGACGAGTTCACCGCGAAGCTCTCGAACGAGCCGTTCACGCTCTCGATGGCAAACACCGGCCGACCCAACTCGGGCGGCAGCCAGTTCTTCATCAACACCAAACACAACAGCTACCTCGACTGGTTCACGCCCGGGCAGAGCCGGCACCCGGTGTTCGGCAAGATCACGGGCGGCCAAGACATCGTGAACAACATCGAGGGCACCCCGACGGACTCGAACGATCGCCCGCGCACGCCAGTCCAGGTGATCAAGGTCACGATCGAGGGGGCCTGACAAACTAACTCACCCGTAAACGTGCCCGTGCCCGTGCCCGTACGCGATCTCCCCCTTCGGAGGATCGTGTACGGGCACGGGCACGGGCACGCGTACGTTGAGAGTTAGTTATTCTTTGACGTCACCGCGGGCGAAGATGCTTGCGACGAAGCTCAGTACGTCGTTCGCGCTCGCTTCGTTGTAGCCGTAGTACTTGATCAAGCGGCTCTTGATGACGTCGATCTTGTCCTGCGTGTCCTTGTCGATGACGTTCGACACGAACGAGCTGAGTTTGATCGAGTCCTTCTGATCCTCGAACAACTTCATCTCCAACGCACGACGCAGCCGATCATTGGTGTCGTAGGTGAACTTCTTCCCCTCGATCGCCAACGCGCCGATGTAGTTCATGATCTCTCGTCGGAAATCATCCTTGCGGTTCTCGGAGATATCAATCTTCTCCTCGATCGACCGCATCAACCGCTCATCCGGAGCTTCATCGCGACCGGTGTACCGGTTCTTGACCTTCTCCTTGAGCGTGTACGCGCGCACGTTGTCGATATAGTTGGCGCACAAACGAGCGATCGCGCCTTCGTCAGCGCTGATCGCGCGCTGCACTTCGTTCTTCACGATCTCTTCGTACTCGCCCTTCACCACCGCGATCAGCTCGGCGTAGCGCTTGCGGCGGTCTTCATCCGAGAACAACGAGTGATGCTTCAAGCCCTTCTCGAGCTCGTTCAACACCATGAACGGGTTGATGTAGCCTTCGACGCCGTCGCGCACGAGCGCGTTCGAGATCTTGTCCTGCACATAACGCGGTGACACGCCGTCCAAGCCTTCGCGGATGGTCTCCTTGCGCAGCTCTTTGACGTTGTCCTGCGTGAAGCCCGGGAGCATACGCCCGTCGTACAGCTTCATCTTCTGCAGCGCCGAGATCTGGTGCTTCTTCGGCTCTTCGAGGCGCGTGAGCACAGCCCACATCGCAGCGACATCGAGCGTGTGCGGCGCGATGTGCTTGCCGCGCAGGCGCTCTTGCGAGAAGTCCTTCTCGTAGATCTTGATCTCCTCGCTCACCTTCGTGATGTAGGGGATGTCGATCTTGATCGTACGGTCGCGGAGCGCTTCCATGAACTCGTTGTTCAGGAGCTTCTTGTACTCCGCTTCGTTCGTGTGACCGATGATCACCTCGTCGATGTCGGTCTGCGCGAACTTCTTCGGCTTGATCTTGTGCTCTTGCGTCGCGCCGAGCAGGTCGTACAAGAACGCGACGTCGAGCTTGAGGATCTCGACGAACTCCACGATGCCGCGATTCGCGATGTTCAGCTCGCCATCGAAGTTGAACGCACGCGGATCCGAGTCCGAGCCGTACTCCGCGATCTTGCGGTAGTTGATGTCGCCGGTGAGCTCGGTCGCATCCTGGTTCTTCTCGTCCTTCGGCTGGAACGTGCCGATACCGACGCGATCTTTCTCCGACAAGAGCAAGCGCTTCACGCGGATGTGATTCGCGACGACCTTGCCCCAGTCACCGTGGTAACGGTTCATCAAGCGCTGGAAGATGAAGCGGCACGCTGGATCGAGGTCGCCGTTGACCTTCACGCGATGCAAGTCGTTGCCAAGCTGAAGCTCGCGCATGACCTTGGGTCGCCACTCTTCCGGCAACAAACGCAGCGGCTCTTCGTGCATCGGGCACGGGAACTCGCCGTGCGTGTCGTCGTCCGCAACGCAACCGGTGCCCTGCAGGTTCACCCACTTGAAGGTGTATAGGCAGCCGGCATTCGTGCGCGAGTAGTGCTCGATGCCCTTCTTCAGCAAGCGCGCCATCGTGCTCTTCGAAGAGCCGACCGGACCGTGCAAGAGGATGATGCGTTTCTCGGGACCGTAACCTTGCGCCGCGGCTTGGAGCACGTGGACGAGCCGCATCAGCGGGATGTCCAAACCGTGGATGGCGTCACGCCCGTTCTCCATCGGATCGCGGAAGAACGGATAGCGCACCAACCGCTTCTTGTTATCGATGTACTCCTCTTCGCCGTAGCTAACGATCATGTCGTAGAGGCGTTGATAGGCGTTGCGTGTGACCTCCGGCCGTTCGCGCACCGTCTTGAGGTAGTCCTCGAACGAGCCTTCCCAATGCAGGTCTTCGTACTGCCGATAGTCCTGCAGGGCCGCGATCTTTGAGACCAAGCTGGCAGAGGTATCTGTCGCCATAGAAATTCCTTGGTACGCGCGTTGAGAGCGGCGGGCAACGAATGTGCCCGCATGGTGTTGGATCGTAGCATCCTCTGAGCGAGGACAACACCAAGGATCCACACGGCTCCCGATGCGTCCCAACCCCGTCAACCGAAGGCGGCGCAGCACGCGGCGGCGGCGCGCAGGCGCACGTAGGGATACACGCTTTCAGGTGGTCGCTCGACGATCCTGCGTGCTACCTTGCCGACGAGTGCCCAAAGTATTCGTTCTCGACACCAACGTCCTGCTGCACGATCCCAGGGCGATCTTCAAGTTCGATGAGCACGAAGTAGTGCTCCCGATCTACGTGATCGAAGAGGTCGATCGCTTCAAGCGAGACATGAACGAGCTGGGCCGCAATGCCCGCATGCTCTCGCGCTTCATCGACGAGCTGCGCGAGAAGGCCGATGCAAACTTGCAGGCCGGAGTGGTTCTGCCCTCCGGGGGTCAGCTGCGCGTCGCGGTGCCTTCGGATGTGTTGGCGGAGAAGAATGGTCGCAGTGCAGACCACAAGATCCTTCAGGTCGCGCTGCTGGAGCGGAACACACATCCCGAGTCGCCGACCGTGTTCGTCACGATGGACACGAACCTGCGTATCCGTGCGGATGCGCTTGGTTTACGCGCGGAGAACTACGAAGGCGGTCGGATCGAAACCGACCACCTGTACACCGGGTTTCAGACACTGACCACGAAGTCGGAGCAGGTCGATCAGCTGGCGAAGCGGCAACCCGTGCCACTCGCAGAGCTGCCACCGAACCACGAGCTGTTTCCGAATGCGTGCGTGATCCTCACCGACGCGGCCAACGCCAAACACACGGCGCTCGGGCGTGTCGACAATCACACCGGCACGCTCGCACCGCTGCGCGTTCCGCGCGAAGGCGCATGGGGAGTCAAGCCTCGCAACCTCGAGCAGAGCTTCGCGTTCGATCTGTTGCTCGACGATAAAGTGCAGCTCGTCACGTTGGTGGGCCGCGCCGGCACCGGTAAGACGCTGTTGGCTGTCGCAGCGGGCTTGCGCAAGGTCGTCTTCGAAGGCGTGCACGCGCGCTTGCTCGTCTCGCGTCCTGTGTTTCCGCTCGGTCGCGATGTCGGTTACCTGCCGGGAACGATCGAAGAGAAGCTGAATCCTTGGATGCAACCGATCTTCGACAACCTCGAATACATCTTCGCCACAGGCGGTGGTCGCCTCGACGCTGGTCGCAGTTACGAAGAGCTGATCGCGTCGGGCACGATCCAGGTCGAGCCACTCACGTACATTCGCGGCCGCACCTTGCCGAACCAGTTCCTGATCGTCGACGAAGCGCAAAACCTGACGCCTCACGAGGTCAAGACGATCATCACGCGGTGCGGCACGGACACGAAAATCGTGCTGACGGGCGATCCAGATCAGATTGACAATCCGTACGTCGACGCACAAAGCAATGGCCTGACGACGGTCGCAGAGCGCTTCAAGGCGGAGCGCATCGGTGGTCACGTCACGCTAACCAAGGGCGAGCGCTCCGAGCTCGCCGAACGAGCCAGTCAGCTATTGTAATGAACGCGCCCGGCTTAAAGACGAAGTTGTCAGACAAGCCGGCGATCGATCAGCCCGAGCGAACCGTCCTTGCGATCGACACGCGCGCGCTGGCTGCATTGCGCGCTTTCGAATCGAAGCTTGGCTTGGTCGCCAAGTCGGCGCGGCTCTTACCCGCAGTCACCGCGCGCAACGCGTTCGAAGAGCGCGCGCGCTTGGCCGCCCAGCTGCAAAGCGGCGAGATGCCGAAGCCGCGCTTCGAGTACGCAGCACCCCGCCCCTGCCACGCCAACTTGCGCTGGCTGGATCATCTGCGCGCGGAAGCATCGCAGCTGCCGGCGGCACGCTTGTACCTGGCCAAGATCGACGAGCTCGAGCTCGACGTAGCGATGCTCGCGAGCCTCGGCGACAGCCGGAACTTGCGTCCGCTCGCCGCTCGCCGCTTCGGCACAGGTGACGAGCTGGTCGACATGGATGATCAGGCGGGCCCGGTGCGCTTGATCGACTACAGCTTGCGTCTTTTGACCGGGCCCAGCTTGCGCCGCCGTGAGCGGCCGAGCATTCCAGCCGACGCTGCCCAGGGCGAGCTGTGCCTGCGCGGACTGGTCGAGCACGTCGCACAGGCCGCCGGCCTCCAGGTAAGCGTACGCGTCGAGCCGAACTTGACCGCGGGCGCGGCCACCGGCGATCGCACAGTGTTCCTCGCCGATCGCACGTTCAGCTTGCGCGAAGCTTGGCGGCTCGCGCTTCACGAAGTGCTCGGTCACCTGACCGCCGCTGAGAACGGCAGACAGCAACCCCTGCGGCTTTTGGAGTGGGGCACCGCGTTCAGCTTCGCCGATCAAGAAGGCGTCGCGCTGTGCATCGAGCAGAGCTTCGGTGTGCTCGATCGCGCGCGGCTGCGCGCATTGGCCGGACGTGTGCTCGCGACTCGCAACATGCACTCCGGCGCATCGTTCGGCGAGACCGCGCGCGTGCTATTTCGCGACCATCACTTCAGCGCGAACGACGCGATCGCTATCTGCGAGCGCGCGTACCGCGGCGGTGGCGTCGCACGTGACGTCGGTTACTTGACGGGTTATCTGCGCGTGCGGCGCGCGCTCGCCCAGGGCGACACGACGCTCGACGAGCTGCGCATGGGCCGCGTCGGACTCGACGCCTTGCCCGAGCTGCGTGCGCTGCTAGCCCACGGCCTACTGCAGCCGTCGATTCACCGACCGAACTTCTCGCGCAACTTCCTCTCCACGAGGTCAGGGACCATACCGTGGAGGTTACCGCCGAGCTTCGCGGCTTCTTTGATCAACGTCGAGCTGACGTAGAAGAAGTCGTTGGCCATGATGAACACCGTCTCCACGCCCGGGGCGAGGTGACGGTTCATGTTGGCCATCTGCAGCTCGTGCTCGAAGTCACCGACCGCGCGCAGGCCGCGCAAGAGCACGCGCACGTCTCTCTTCGTCGCGTAGTCGACCAAGAGCCCGTCATCGAAGCGGTCCACCTCGACGCGCCCTTCGTTCTCACCGCCGCCAACGGCGTCAGTGATGAACTCCATGCGCTCTTCGACGCTGAACAGCGGCTTCTTCGCCGTGTTGGTCAGGACCGCGACGATGATGCGATCAAAAGCTACGAGCCCGCTGCGGATCACCGAGACGTGGCCATTGGTGATAGGGTCGAAGCTGCCTGCGTAGATAGCAGAGGATGGTCGGCTTTCCGGCGCAGGCGCGGGCTTTGAGCTCATGTCAGTTGCTGAACTTTCTCCGATTTGCGGCGCTCGCGCAAGCAGCGTGAGGGCCGTGTCACCGTACAAGTAGTGGCCAACCGCTTGCAGGCCGCCGACCTCTTCGAGTCGACTGCCGCGGTCATGCTCGATCACAAACAGCGCATCCGAACGAACCGCAGGGTGCGTCGACAGCGCCGATAACAAAGGCAGAAACCGCGGCAGGTCGCGGTACGGCGGATCCGCGAATATGAGGCTAAATGGCCGCTTCTCGCTGCCCAGCAGGGCTTCGAGCACGCGCTCGGGTCGCTGCAGCAGGTCGAGCTTGCGACGCCGGACCTGCGCTTCCAGCCCCAGCTCACGCACGTTCTGCTCGAGGCAGCGCAGCGCGGCGCTGCCATTTTCCACGGCGACCACCTCGTGCGCGCCCCGCGAAATGGCCTCTAACCCGAGCGCGCCCGTGCCCGCGAACAAGTCGAGCACCTGTGCGTCCTCGAAGACGCCGCGGGCTGCGAGCACCGAGCCGAGTGCCTCACGCACCCGGTCGGATGTCGGACGCGTGCCGGCGGACACCTTGGCATGCAAGCGCCGCCCACCGAGAAAACCCGCTACGATGCGCATGATAGCTGCCGCGTCAGAAGCGCAAAGTCGCCTGCAGCGCAACGCTGCGGCGATCGAACGTCGGGTCGAATGTCAGCCGCGGCGCAGGCTTACGCTTCGCTTGCGCGCGCGGGCCGTCGTCGTGACCAAGCTCACTGATCAGCACGTACGCCCCGAGGCCTGCGGTCACGACCGCGGCGCCCAGAAATACCCATTGCAATGTTTGAAACGTGCGGCCCGAACGGCAGCGATCTTGGAAATCGGAGAGCTGACCCGGAGAGAGCGCACCGCCCGCGTTTTCACCACGCAGCGCCAGGTCGCAGGCGTCGCCCGTCATGAACTTGTAGTTGTTTTTGTACTCTTGGTAGGTGAGGTCGCGGTTGTACTGGAACTCGATCATGTACATCGAAGCGCCCCAGCCGACCGCTGAAGCTGCACCCACGCCGATCAGCGTGTAGCCAAGCCATGCGAGCGATGAGCGCTCCGGCTGCGGCGGTGCGTCGAGCGGCATGGAATCGGGCGAAGAGGCGGCGACGTCGTTGTCCTGTTGTGCGCGTGTTAGCGTGACGACCACAGTGCTCTGATCGCCGCCACTCACGTGCACGACTTCCTTGTGTGCATCGTGCCCCGGCGCGGTCACTTCCAGCGTGTGCTCGCCGGGAGTCAGCGACTCCATGGCGAGCTTGCCGTCTTGCGTTTGGCCGACGAGCGTGCCGTCCATGTGGACCTCGGCGGCGAGCACGTTGACCTCGACCGTCAAGCGCCCTGAGCTCGCATCCGACGAGGCCAAGTGCGACATGATGAACTGTGCTTGCGAGGCCAGCATGCGCGGGGCTTTTGCGTCACCGCGCGCGACGGTCTGCGTTTCCGTGCCGACCGTGCTGTGCGTCGAATTGTTGAACAGGCTGGCCGTGACCTCGTAGTCGAACTTGGAGCGACCGGCGGTGCGCCGCACTGTGCCGAAGACCACGCGATCGGCCTGCAGCCCGCGCGCGATCTCGCTCAAGCAGCCGACGTTGATGTCCTCGCAATTGTGCGCGAGCGTCATCTGCGCCATGGATACCGCGCGCTCCAACACGCGCCAGCCTCGCACCGAACGCGCGGCGTCGCGCAGCGCGTCGGTCATCGAGTTCGCGAACTCGTCATCGCCTTCCAGCGAGCGCAGGCCGAGCACGACGACGGAGTTGTCTTCCGCGCGCGCGAGCGGCGTGACCGTGGCGATCAAGCCGAGAGTTAACATAAGCAAGTAAGTCGCTAAACGCATCCAAACCTCCAGCCGGCTAGACCGCTATACGGGCCCAGGCGGGCGGCACCCCACGAATCTTACTCCGGACGAGACAATAGGCGAGTTTCGCTGGTACGAAAGACGTACCTGACCCAGTTTTCGACAAGAGGGGCGGACTCGCGGAGTCGGACTGGCACACTACCCGGAGAATAGGGGATGAGACATGCTTGAACCTATGGAGATCGAGGTTGTCCCGTGCTTGGCCGACAACTACGCGTACCTGCTGATCGACCGCAGCGGGCACACGATCGTCGTTGATCCATCGGAGGCCGAGCCCGTGATCGCCGCGATCGAGCGCCGTTCGCTCGAGCTTGTCGGGATCTGGGCCACCCACCATCATCACGATCATGTTGGCGGCATCCCCGAGCTCGTGAGCCGCTATCCGCGTCTCGAGGTGATCGGCAGCACGTACGACGCAGAAAAAAACCGCATCCCCAAGCTCACGCGCGCGGTCAGCCACGACGACGCGCTGTGGTTCGAGAGCCGCCGCGCACGGCTGCTATTCGTACCGGGCCATACGCTCGGGGCCGTGGCGTATCTGTGCGAGGGCGCGTTGTTTAGCGGCGACACACTTTTTTCGGCAGGTTGCGGGCGCATGTTCGAAGGCACGCCGAGCGGCATGCAAGCATCGCTCGCGAGCCTGCGCTCGCTGCCGGGTGACACGCGCTTGTATTGCGGGCACGAATACACCGACAAAAATTTGCAGTTCGCTCAGTTCATCGAGCCTGGCAATCCCGCGATCTCGGAGCGGCTCGCGCAGGTTCGTGAGCTGCGCGCGGCGGGTGAGCCGAGCATGGGCACCAGCATGGAGCTGGAGGCGGAGGTGAATCCGTTCCTGCGTTGGGATGCGCCCGAGGTCGTGGAGAAGGCACGTAGCTTGGGTGCGCCGAGCGCTTCGGCGCCGGATGTGTTTGCGGCTTTGCGCAAGGCGAAGGATAGCTTTTGAGCTGCCGCTAGCGGCGGCGGAAAGTTAGGTTTCGGGCTCGGGGAGAGGTGATCAGATGCCTGGGTGTTGTTTGATTGCGCTTGTCTTGTTTTTTGGGCCGCGGGTGGCTTTGGCGCTGATCTGGTTGTTAACCAACTGGTACGCCGCGTTTTCCTCGGTGCTCGTGGCGGTGCTTGGTTTTGTGCTGCTGCCCTGGACTTCGCTCGCTTGGATGTACACGTACTTCCACAACGAAGGCGCGCTGTCGGGTGGGTACGTGCTGTTGATCGTGCTCGGGGCGCTGGCAGACCTCAGTGCCTTCGGCGGACATCGTCACTACCAGCGATGGCGCAAAGCTGACTGATTCGGTATCCGCGCGTGACAGTTGGCCGCCGCTGACAGCTTCGGCCGATGTGCGGCTCCTGCGCAGTGCCGCCGCGCGGTTTGAAAGCCGACGCCGGCAGCTGCAACGCGTAGACACGCGGTGCGAGTTTGCCTACGTTCGCCGCCATGCCGAAGGTGTTCTTGCGTGGTGGGTTGTGTGTGCTTTGGGGCTCGGCGGCACTGTTGACCGGCTGCAGCTCTGACAAAGACACCGGAAATGAAGCGCGGGACGCCGCGACCGCGATGGACGCCTCGGCCGAAGCCGGCACCGGCAAACCTCGGTCATCGTCGTCCTCGTCCAGCGGCGCGAGCACCAAGAGCGATGCTGGCGAGCGCCCGGAGGCTGCCGCCAGCGGCGGCAAGAAGAGCACCAGCAAGACCGACACCGGCTCGAGCAAGGGCGACAAGTCCGACTCGGAGAAGGACGCTGGCAAGCAGTCCGACGACGCGGGCTCGAAAGACGAGCCGCGCGACGCCGGCTCGGAGCGCGCGGATGCAGCCGTGAGCGACGGATCGGTCGAGGGCAAGCCCGACGCGGAGGGGCCCGACACGGAGCAACCCGGCACAGACGAGCCCGCAGCGGCCAGCTGCAACGCCGACGAGGCGCCCAGCATTCCGCCCCTGGCGCTAGAGCCTGTGATCACCGGCAGCGGCCTGTACACGTTGGCCTTCGCCGCGCAGCCGCCCGGCTCGAGCGACTGGTACTTGGTCGAGCAGCGCGGCCGGATCCTGATCGCGCGCGACGGGCAGCTGCTCGACACGCCGTTCCTAGACCTGCAGGACGAAATCTCGCTCGGCGCTGGCTTCGATCAAACCACGATCACGTACGACGAGCGCGGCCTCGTGGGCCTCGCGTTCGCGCCCGACTACGCCGCCAGCGGCTTGTTCTACATCACGATCACGCCCAGCTCGCCCGACGACTTCTTCGGCGAAGGCGGGCTGCAGCAAGATCACGATCAGGTGCTCGAGATGCGCCGCAGCGACTCGGATCCGGACCGCGCGGACAGCTCGCCGGTGCGCACGCTGGTCGATCTCGGCAGCGCCCCGCAAGCGCTCGGCAACATCCACAATGCGAACACCGTGCGCTTCGGACCTGACGGTTTCTTGTACGTGGGCATGGGCGACGGCGGCGGCGTGAACTGCGGTGATGCCGAGCCGAACGCATCGCAAGACGTGCAGCAGCAATACGGCAAGCTGCTGCGACTCGATCTGAGCCGCGACTATCCGCACGGCGCATCGGACAATCCGTATGCGGACCAATCGGGCGCAGAGACCGTGTTGCACTACGGGCTACGCAATCCGTTCCGCTTCAGCTTCGATCGCGAGACAGGTGACCTCTACCTCGGCGATGTCGGCCAGACCCGCTACGAAGAGATCAACTTCGCGCCTGCGTGGAGCAAGGGTCTGAACTTCGGCTGGGCGACGTACGAAGCCAACGAAGGTTGCCCCGGCCCTTATCGCCCACTTCGCGGTGACAGCAGCGCGACCGCGCCGATCTTCTACGCCGACCGCACGAGCAGCGGCCGGTTCCGCGACTACCGCGCGATCGTGGGCGGCATGGTGTACCGCGGCAGTGCGCTGCGCGAGCTGACCGGTACGTACGTCTTCGGCGATTACTACGGCGAGCGCTTGGGCGCGCTGCAGCACTGCGGCGATGCGACCTCGCCCATCACCGGCATTCGCAAGAGCTGCGACCCGAACTTCCCCGAGCCTTGTTTCCAGGAACGCGGCGGCGGAACGCTGCGCCAGCTCACCGCGATCGTCGAAGACAACGCGGGTGAGCTCTACCTCGTCGGCAACAGCGACAGCTTGTTCCGCGTGGTCCGCGGCGACTAACGCATCGCACCGTGCTGACGCTTTGACTGCGTGCGACGTCCTCGAGAGCAGACCGTGAGCCACGGGCTCGAGAGGCACAAAATGATGAGTAAAAATGCGTTGGGTTCCACCCAAGCCATGCTGGCGCTGCTCGCTGTGGTGAGCGTATTCAGCACGTGCTGTTGGACGGTTGCCTATAACCGCGACACTGGAGTGTCCATGCGCCTAGCGGCGAGTCCGACACCCTCACCCCCACCGAGCGTGGTGGTCAGGGCCTTCGTGAAGGCCGAGCTGCAGGCCTTCGATCATTCGAGCTACGTCGTTGGAACGTCGATCATATCGACGTGGAAGGAGGCTCCAGGAATACGTGACTTCAGCCAGCCGCTCGCGTTCCAGTTGCGGTCACTGGGCTTTCCCGAGACTTCGTATCAGCCGGATGACAACGGCGACTTTCAAGTGACCGGCTATGTCGAGCGCATCGAGAAGTCATCGCCAAATCTATCGCCACGCAGGTCGCGGACATGATCGCAGCGGCAACTCAGTCGCGCGCTGCGCGATGACTGGATAGGTCAATCGAGTCTATTCGAGCAGCTTCTTCACGATCTTCACGCCTTCTTCGTCGACGTGCTTGGTCGCTATCGGCGGCATCTGCGCTTCGCTGCCGCGGGTCTGCATGCGCACCAACATCAGGCTGGCGTCCGGACGCGACAGGTAGATGTCGACGAACGGCATGTCAGCTGGTGGCGTGAGGCCTTGGATCTTGGCGTTTTCCCAGGG
>Ga0114940_10000384_pt1 | contig 22347 bp, 21 predicted proteins | sample ColdCreekSource_FD_87195 | JGI IMG/M metagenome (GOLD analysis project Ga0114940, IMG submission 87195) | Groundwater microbial communities from Cold Creek, Nevada to study Microbial Dark Matter (Phase II) - Cold Creek Source | ecosystem: Environmental > Aquatic > Deep subsurface > Groundwater ... | reverse complement strand
TGATTTAATCGAGCTATTTTCTAGAAATAAAAATGAATTTGTATTTTGATAAATTGGATTACCCAATATGAATATTATCATTGATTTCCTGCTACTGGGGTTGCCTATATATTTATCATTAGCATTGTTATATTCAGCTACATTAATAGAAGTTCCGTAATTATATATTTGTTCAGTTACTTGATTTAGTGCTATCGAACAATCTTGATTGTATTGAGCTTGAACAGGAGTTTTAAAGCCAAGAGGTATCGACATGAATACTGACAATAGTGAATTTAAAGCTACTTTTTTTGTAATTATTTTATTCATTTTCAAGAAGTATATAAAATACTAATTAATTAGACTAAGTGATTCAAAATTTTTTGATAATTAAAGTTAAAGATGCTACCATTTACTGGAGCTATTACATTCCCAGTAGCCAAATAATAAATTATCTATCTGATAACCAAAGTCCGTTTAAACGGACTTAAGCTTTACGCCAAGAAATCAATTCTTGGTGACTTGTCGTCAGAATAAGATAGCCCTGATTATCTAGTAAGCGCAAAACTCTACAGTGTTGTAAGCAATGCTTGATTTTATATCAATGTAATAATCACCACGACGAGGAATCTGATAATTAATCTGGTCTGATGAGACTTTATTTCCATAAACTTGTCCAGTAGATCCATAAGTGGAGATATCGTATTGAACGCCACCACCAGTATTACGTGCAGTAAAAGTTTGCCCTCCTCCTAAATTTAAGACAAACTCTCTGCCTCCTGAGAAATTACCAGAGTAAGAGCCACAATAACTTCCTCTTGCAAATGTTATGCGAGTTGTAGCATTTGCTTTCTTAGGATTAAGAACTGTAGTTGAGATTACTGGTAAAAAAATAAATACACCGATTGCCAAACTTTTAAAATTTATGTTCATTTAAGCTACACTCTATAAAAACTTTTATAGTTTCAATGTTGAGTGATTTGTTAAGAAAAAGCTTTGATTATGATCACTGCAATCTAAGCTCGACTTTATCCATTTTTGCCAAACGCTAAAGCTGACCCTGAAACCTTTGCAGGTCGGTCATTTTACTTTTCCGATTTCACCAAGAACCAGTGACCTGGAAAAAGTTTTTGCTCAATTGCTTGGGTTTCTGTCTAATCAAGAAAACTAGGCTCCTAATTTTGGATAAAGTCGAGCTAAGCTGTAGGCTTTAAGCTTTTGATAAGTAGATCGATTAATTGCTAAATTAATAACTGTTCCTTGTGGCTCAGAAAAAGTGGATTCATCGATCGCCGATTTAAGACAGAACTATACTCTTGCAGGATTAACGGAAACTGACCTAGACTCCAATCCCATTCAGCAATTTAATCTCTGGTTTCAACAGGCTTTGACAGCGGATTTAATTGAACCCAACGCCATGACTCTAGCAACGGCAACTCTTGATGGGAAGCCCACCGCCAGAATTGTTTTACTGAAGGGAGTTGATAAACAGGGTTTCATATTTTATACGAATTACGATAGCCAAAAGGGACAACAGTTAATCGCTAATCCCTATGCAGCCTTAGTATTTCTTTGGGACAAGTTGGAAAGACAAATTCGCATTGAAGGTAAAGTGGAGAAATTAACTGCGGACGAGTCCTTAGAGTATTTTCATAGTCGCCCCAAAGCATCTCAACTTGGTGCCTGGACATCGGCTCAAAGTCAGGTAATTCCCAACCGTGAAGTCTTAGAACAGAAGTTAGTGAGCTTGCAGGAGCAATATAGCGGTGATGCCACTATTCCCTTACCCGAACATTGGGGTGGCTTTCGAGTCATACCTAATCGTATTGAGTTTTGGCAAGGTCGTCCTAGTCGTCTCCACGATCGCTTAGTATACGATCTACAGACGGATAATAGTTGGTCGATCCGTCGATTATCTCCGTGATGTAAGCTATAAGCTGAATAAATGAATGATTTAATTATCTTAGATACGGTTGATTTGGCTTTATGTTTAGGATTAATCGGTATTGCGATCGCCCTCTCACTATGGCGAAAACTAGGTTTAGAGCAGCAATTAGCCTACAGTTCCGCCCGCTCTTTAGTCCAACTAATCGCCATTGGTTATATCTTGGATCTGGTGTTTGCGGTGGATAACTGGCTAGTGGTTTTGGGTATTTTGGGAGTAATGCTGGCGATCGCCTCCATCGTCACTCGTAACCGTATCGATCAAAAGCTTCAGGGACTATTGCCCACGGTAATTTTATCTTTGGTTGCTAGCAGCGTCTTTACTTTGGGGTACGTGATGCTGTTGATTGTCCAGCCCGATAAATGGTACGAACCCCAGTATTTGATCCCCTTGGCGGGGATGCTGTTTGGTAATGCCATGAATAGCGCTTCCTTAGCGGGCGATCGCCTGCTAAATGCCATCAATCAAAACCGCCTGGAAATTGAAACCTATCTCAGTTTGGGCGCTACAGGAAAACAAGCGATCGCAGGTTATCAACGAGAAGCAATTCGCACAGGGCTAATTCCCACCTTAAATAATATGGTGGTGATGGGTTTAGTTAGCCTTCCTGGAATGCTTACAGGACAAGTATTAGGGGGCAGTAATCCCAGGGATGCGGCATCCTATCAGATCTTGATTTTATTTGCGATCGTCTTAGTTAATTTGATGACCACGATCTTAATTACGGAAGGGATTTATCAGCGGTTTTTTAATCAAAGAGAGCAATTGATTTGATAAGAGTTTGGAGTTCGGAGTTCGCTCTTAAAGAGTTGAAGTTCGTGGAAATTATCTCAAAAGCGCGCGATGCTCTGGTCGGGAAACCCGACCTTGTAGAATCACGTAAGAAGCTAATAGCTATTAGCTGAAAGCTGAGAGCTTAAAACCGATTGACGACGAGAGAGGCTTCTGGCTAAATCGCCGTGTTGATAAACAACATAGTCTCTTAACTTGTCACGATTACCCATTACCCAAATAATTAGCCTCTGGTTTTTTGTGACCAAACTCTGGTGGGTAGACCCCAAATATAAATAAAGCCTTCTGCTGCTTTGTGGTCAAACTTATCTTCAGCGCCGTAGGTAGCAAGATCTGGGGTATAGATCGAATTATCCGATTGACGACCAACGATGGTGGCATTGCCCTTATGTAGCTTAATTCTGACTTCCCCAGAAACTCTTTCCTGAGTCTGTTGAATAAAAGCATCTAAAGCTGCTTTCAGGGGACTATACCACAAGCCACGGTAGATCAATTCTCCATAGGATTGTTCAATACCGCGCTTATATTGAGTAACTTCTCCTGTAAGGGTAAGGCTTTCCAAGTCACGATGAGCATCAATTAAAACTAGTAAGGCTGGAGCTTCGTATATTTCCCGCGATTTAATCCCCACCACACGGTTTTCCAGCATATCAATTCGTCCGATGCCGTGTTTGCCGACGGTTTCATTTAACTGAGAAATCAAAGCCACAGGGTCTAACTTCTGACCGTTAATTGTGATGGGTAAACCCTGCTCAAAACCAATGGTAATATACTCTGGTTCATCAGGAGTATCGGCGATCGCTTTAGTCATCAAATAAATTTCTTCAGGAGGTTCTGCCATTGGATCTTCGAGGATACCCGCTTCAATACTGCGACCGAGTAAATTGCGATCGATACTATAGGGAGAAGACTTCTTCACAGGGAACTCTAACCCAAACTGCTCTCCATAGGAAATTGCTTCCTCACGGCTCATATTCCATTCCCTAGCAGGGGCTAATACCTTCAGGTTGGGATTTAAGGCCATAATACCTACGTCGAAGCGCACCTGGTCATTACCCTTTCCCGTACAACCGTGGGCAACGGCATCCGCACCATATTTTTCTGCCGCTTCCACCAGCAATTTAGCAATCAGAGGACGGGCTAAAGCAGTGGAAAGAGGATAGCGATTTTCATAGAGGGTATTGGCTTGGATGGCAGGGAAAGCATAATCGATCACAAAGCTCTCTGTCGCATTCGCCACCAAAGATTCCGTAGCCCCACACTTTAAAGCCTTTTGTTGAATTGGCTCTAATTCATCCCCTTGTCCTAAGTCAGCAGCCAGGGTAATTATTTCCTTTACCCCCCATTCATTTTTGAGGTAGGGAATACAGACAGTGGTGTCTACTCCCCCTGAGTAAGCTAAGACAACTTTATCGGCACGTCCCATGATTGATTTCCTAGAAATATATATCAAGGGGTATTTTACCTAAAAGCCCACTCTTTAAAATGTTTTTCCTGGTCAATTTTCCGTGATACCAGCTAAAAATCTCCATCACTTAGTAATCTTTAATTGATCCAGATTCCATAATGGACCACCAAGGGCCGAATATTCTATTCCTTCGATGTTGTTGCGTACTGCTGCCATTGAATAGGGATTAACGAGATAAATAAAAGGCACGTTTTCTGAAACTAGCTGTTGAATTTCTCCATAAATAGCTTTGCGCTTGGCAACATCTAGTTCTTTTGCTCCTTTAATAAACAAGCGACCAATTTCCGTTTCCCAATCAGCTACAGTTCTTCCTTCTAGGGGTTTACCCTCTGCTGGAGTCGCAATGTTAAACACATGAGAGTTCCCATCTGGCAGCCAAATATTAGCACCACTATTGGGTTCATTCCCCCCAGTAAAGCCGAGAATAATCGCTTCCCAAGCCAAAGAACCACTCATTCTCCCCACCAAAACGTTGAAATTAATCGTTTTGAAGTTTACTTGAATGCCAATGGCTGCCAAATCTTCTTCGACTTGATTCCCAATCTCTTCACGAATTGCGTTACCTGTATTGGTATTTAGGTTAAATTTGACTCGATGTCCTTGGTCATCAAATAGTTGACCTTGCTGATTATATTTAAACCCTGCTTCTTGAAGCAATTGTTTTGCTTTCTCTAGGTCGTAATCATAGCCTTTTAAATCGGAGTCGTAAAAAGGAGACTGAACGGAGATAAAAGAATTTTGAGGTTGTCCTAAACCGCGATAAATATTTTTGACCATCCGTTGGCGGTTTAGAGCATAAGCCACAGCTTGTCTAAATTTGAGATTATTAAACCAGCGAGACTTGATCGGATTAACGAGAGGTTTGCCGTTCTGTTTTCCCGTATTGAGGTTAAAAGCTAGATAGCTAGTAGTGTAGTCAGGCCCGCCATTATAAATTTTAAAATTGCCTTTGGTTTCTTCTTTTTTAAGTAGAGAGAAATATTCTGGCTTGACTTCAACTGAATCAAGACTACCTGAACGAAACTGGGTCAAAAAAGTATCGGTAGATTCGACAATTTCCCAGACAACTCTTTTTATATAAGGAAGCTCTTTGTTTACCGCCTCTTTCTTCCAGTAATAAGGATTCTCTTCAAACACCAGTCTTTGAACGGTGGCGTAGCTTTTCAGTTTATAAGCACCACTGGCAACCAGTTGTTCTGGGGGCGTATCTAATGACCAGGTGGTCAGAAACTTCAGATTGCCAGATTCATCTTTTTGCTCAACAGTTTCTTTTAAAATATGAGCAGGAAAAATAGATGCCCCCGTCACTCCCAAAAAAGGAGCAAAGGGTTCAGGAACAGTGAACTTAACCTGTCGTTCATTGATCTTAGTTACTTGGGGGAAAGCTCCACTCTCACCGATTTTCAGCACATCTTGTATTCCCGATGGAATTTCAGGATTGAGGTAAAGCTGGTTGTAGGTAAACACCACATCTTCTGTGGTTAAAGGTTGACCATCAGACCACTTGAGATTTGGTCGTAAGGTATAGACAATTTCTAGGTTATCGTCTGAAATCTCCCAAGATTCCGCTAAAGCGGGTTCGATCTCTCCTGTAATGGGATGCTCTCTAGTTAAGCCCTCCAGCATCATGGCACCTACCGAGTTACTAGTTTGGTCGCTAGCAATGACAAAATTGAAAGTTTTAGGATCGCTTAAAATGACATCAACTAATTGAGGTGGTTGATCGGGATTTGCCAAAAGGGTACTAGGATTACAAGCTGTTAGAGGAATCAACAATAGCGCTACGGAAACCATTGCTAGACATTTAGTGACCAATGTTCGGAGTGAGTTGAGCAAATCCAAAGCTTATATTTTCCCTTACTCAGTTTTAGACAACATGTAGACCACATTATATTTGTTGCCGTCAGTTTTGAAGTGTAGCAAATCTTTTTCTCCTTTCCCCTTCTTGGTACAACTGAATAATATTAATTTATTACGTTCTGCCACTGCCAAAGTCAAAGCAGAAAAACCATGTTTTTGGGAACATACCATTAGAGACGAAGCAGATCTAAAACAGCATCTTGATTACATTCATTACAATCCTGTTAAACATGGACTCATTTCTTGCCCTCATCTTTGGGAATATTCCAGCTTCTATCAATGGGTTCGTCAAGGAAAGTATCTTCAAAATTGGGGTTGTGTTTGTAGTAATAGGAAGAAAGATTAAAGTAGAGCAAACATTTATGCAATCTTTGACGCTTGCATTTACAAATTGCCATTACATTATCCACATTGATTAATTGGTGGGCAACCTAGCTCATCTTTAACCGTTTTTTGCTCTAGGTTATTTTGCCCACCCTACAACTAATTATTTCAGAATGGCGATCGCTACCCACCATTCCGTTATCGAGGTCATTATGGCGATCTCTGATCTAGTAAGTTTTGGTGCTTGAGCCTAAAGTTGCTAATAAGATGAAGACTCTCGAATAAGGTCTAGCTACTACCAGTTGAGTACCTTGTTGACGTTAAAACTCCGTGAGCAAAAAAGGAAAGTTAACCGATAGCATAATAATTTGACAACCGCTGTGATCTTCAGGACTTTTTTTAGAGATCGTGATATTTGCTGCCTATTTTGGGGAACTCTAGGTCGGTGATATTCGCCCCAGATTTTAGTGACTAACCAATTATGTTGATATCAGATAATTTTGGACGAGAGTTAGGCTTAATTTATTTCCGTAGGTTTAATCTATCGGCTTCTTTTCTGACTTTTATGGCGATCGCTTTCGGTCTCTGGGGATTACAATCACTAGAAGTCCAAGCTCAAACAAAACCGCAAGAACAGGTCGCTACTACCTCAGATAACGATATTCCCCAAGAGATTGTTGTCAAAGACTTTGATGTGGTTGGCAGCAGTATTTTTACTCCCCAAGAACTGGAACAGGCGGTTAAATCCTATCTCAACCGTCCCCTAACTTTACCTGAGTTATTTCAAGCTCGCAGTACCATTACCAAGCTCTACACTGATCAGGGTTACGTTAGCTCAGGAGCCTATATTCCCCCTCAAGAGTTAAATAACGGGACGGTGAAAATTGCCGTATTAGAAGGTAAGTTAGAAGGCATCAACGTTTCAGGCACTAAACACCTATCTCCTAATTACATTTCCTCGCGGATTGAAGCTGCTGCTGGTAAACCTGTTAATGTCGAGGCACTCTTATCGGCATTGCAATTATTACGTCTTGATCCTCTAATTGAGAACGTATCTGCTGAACTATCCGCAGGTATTAACCCAGGCACTAGTCTCCTGGACATCAAAATCAAAGAAGCAGATGTCTTCAATGTTTCCACCAACTTCAACAATAGTCGATCGCCTAGTGTCGGAACAATGCAAAGATCCGTTGGGCTGAATCATGGCAATTTTTTAGGATTTGGCGATCAGTTTAATTTAGAATATGCCAATACGGAAGGCAGCAATGCTTTTGACCTCGCCTACGGTTTTCCTGTTAATGCTAAAAATGGCACGATTAAAGCTGCTTTTGGCGTTAACTCTAATGATGTGGTCGAAGATCCTTTTACGGCGATCGATATTGAATCGAAATCCCGCTACTATGAACTAAGTTTACGACAGCCAATTCTCCTCAAGCCCACTAGAGAGCTGGCTCTCGGCATGAGCCTCAGCCATACCGACAGTGAGACTTTTCTAATGAACGACAAGTTTTATTTATCTCGTGGGGCAAACGATGATGGTGAAACTAAAATTAGTGCCGTTAGACTATTTCAAGAATTCGTCAATCGTAATGACAAACAGGTTCTCGCTTTTCGTTCGCAGTTTAGTCTGGGAGTAGATGCCCTCAACGCAACCATTAATAATGATGGGGAACCTGATAGTACTTTTGTCTCCTGGCGGGGGCAAAGTCAGTGGGTTAGACGGTTAGATGAAGACTTTTTATTCTTGTTACGGGGGGATGCTCAGTTATCGGGAGGTGGTTTGGTACCTTTAGAACAGTTTCGTGTTGGTGGGGTGAACAGTACCAGGGGCTATCGTCAAGATTTGAGCCTGGGGGACAATGGTGTCTTCGCCTCTGCTGAATTGCGCATCCCTGTGGCACGGTTTAAAAAGTTTGATGGCTTGGTGCAGATAAATCCCTTTTTTGACGTAGGTACGGTATGGAATAGCGAGGAGATTGAAATTACTAATGCTACCCTCCCTGCCTTAGGAGTCGGTTTGAACTTATCCCTAGGAGATAATTTTAATGCCCGCCTAGATTGGGGAATTCCTCTAACTTCCATTGAGACGAATAACAGTTCTCTACAAGAAAGTGGTCTTTATTTCTCCCTCAACTCTAACTTTTTCTGATATTTCGGTGATTCAACACCTAAGTAACTTAACATCGTAAAACTCAAATTGGCGATCGCGAGTAATGATCGTTAAATCAAAAAATTGAGCCTGAGCAATCAAAATACGATCAAAAGGATCTTGATGATAAGCTGGCAATGTCTCGACTAGGAGGGTTTCCTCTAGATCAATGGGCAGAGATTTAAACTGATTAACCTTGATCTGCTGGAGTAAATCATCAGGAGACTCTAATTTACCTAGGGATTTTTTAATGGCAATTTCCCAAGTGGAAGCAGCGGAAACGAAAATCAAATTACTAGGATCAGTAATGACATTCTTGGCATCAAGGGATAGGTTGGCATCATTGGCTAGCCACCAAATTAGAGTATGAGTATCTAAGAGATATTGCACTAGTCGCCTTCGCCGATAAATCTTGCCAAGAGTTCCGCTGGCAGTTCCGCATCAAAGTCATCCCTCATCGAGACTTTGCCAAACCAAGCTCCTGGGGTTCTGGGCTGCTGCTGTTCTTGATACGGAATCAATCTGACCAAGGGCTTCCCTGCTTTAGCAATGATAATTTCTTCCCCTGCCAGGGCAGATTCAATTAGCTTAGACAATTGTGATTTAGCTTCGTGGATATTAGATATTTTCATAATCCTATTTCAATATTTTATTTGGTAATATTAGCTAAGTTTAGCTAAACTAATTATATCAATAACTCTGACAATTCTAAAAGCCAAGAAAATGGTCAATAGCTCCCCCACAGCCGTAAATCAAGTTGTTAATATTCAAAAATTAGATCACTTTTTTGGCGAGGGTAAGCTGAAAAAACAGATACTATTTGATATTGATTTGACCCTTAATTCTGGGGAAGTGATTATCCTCAAAGGTCCTTCAGGTTCAGGAAAGACTACCCTTTTAACCCTAATGGGTGGGTTGCGATCGCCCCAGTCTGGTAGTCTACAGGTATTCGGCGAAGAATTGGTGGGGGCGAAGAAAAACAAGCTGGTACAAACCAGAAAGAATATTGGCTATATTTTTCAGTCTCATAACTTGCTAGCTTCTTTAACCGCCAAGCAAAATGTCCAGATGTCCTTGGAATTGCACCACCAGATTAAAGCTTCAGAAATAGAACAAAGAGCGATCGCCTTATTAGAATCTGTAGGCTTAGGAGAACACATTAATTACCATCCCCGCAGTCTTTCTGGAGGACAAAAACAACGGGTGGCGATCGCCCGCGCTCTAGTGTCTCATCCCAAGATTGTCTTAGCCGACGAACCCACCGCTGCTTTAGATGGGAAAACTGGTCGCGATGTGGTGGATTTGATGCAGCAACTAGCCAGGGAACAAGGTTGCACAATTTTGATTGTGACCCACGATAATCGTATTTTGGACGTGGCGGATCGCATTGTGGAACTGGAAGATGGCAGAATTATTCAGGATAGCAGTAGGTAGTAGGGGCGTTTCGCGAAACGCCCGTACAGGTAGTGGGTAGTAGGGATATAGAGCATGAGAGAAATACGTGGAGTCTGGATAGCCAATCGTCCTCATAGCAAAGTACTGGAGTCACGAGAGCATATCATTGAAGCCCTAGATTTTTTAAGCACCTATGGCTTTAATTTTATCTTTCCTGTGGTTTGGAATCGGGGCTATACTCTCTATCCCAGCCAGGTAATGGGTCAATATCATTTACCAGAGATCGATCCCTTTTATGGGCAGCAACAGCGAGATCCTCTAGGGGAGATGATTACGGAGGCGAGGCAACGGCAGATTAAAGTAATCCCCTGGTTAGAATATGGTTTTGCAGCTTCTCATCTAGCCAATGGCGGGCATATTCTCGAACGCTATCCCCACTGGCGGGCAATGGAGCGTGATGGGGCGACGGTAAGACAGGGGGGTTTAAGCTGGATGAATGCTTTTCATCCCGAAGTTCAAGAATTTATGCAGTCAATAGTTCAAGAAATTATCAGTAACTATGACGTAGACGGAATTCAAGGATGCGATCGCCTGCCTGCCCTCCCCGTTATCGCAGGATATGATAGTTTTACTATCGCGCAATATCAATCTAGTTTTGATCAACCGCCTCCCCATAATCCCCAGGATCAACAATGGATACGATGGCGTGCCGATCTGTTAACCAAGTTTTTAGCCCAGATGTATCAAGGAGTGAAAGCCATTAAACCCCAGGCAATGGTTTCCTTGTCCCCTGCTGTCTATCCTTTTTGCTTAAATAACCTCTTACAAGATCCCGTAGCTTGGATCAACCAGGGTTTATGCGACCTAATTCATCCCCAAATTTATCGCTCTGGTTTCTTTGCCTACAATCAAGAAGTCAAGCAGATTGTTAAAACCTTTGACCCAAAATCCTTACCCAAATTTGCCCCAGGTATTGCTTTTACAGCTAATGGCAAAGATGTCAGTCCCAAAGACTTGGTTAAATATATTAAAACCAATCGCGATCGCAATTTCAGTGGTCAAGTGTTTTTCCACTATGAAGGATTACGCAAACATAATGATGCAGTGGCGATCGCTCTAGCTAAATCTACTAAAAACTAAGGCGTTGCTTAATTGTAATGCTGTAAAACAGTTTTCGATCTTAAATAGACTTTATCTTTAAAAAGCTTATAGCTTATAGCTTATGGCTTAGAGCTTATGGCTACAAGACATTACTTAATCAACAACGCCAAAACTAACAACATGCCTCAACGTATTTTAATTTGGTATCGTAACGACTTAAGAGTTCACGATCTTTTAGCTCTAGAGGGCGCGGTGCAGCAGCAAGCAGACATAATCCCACTCTATTGCTTTGACGATCGCAGTTTTGGCGAGACTTCCTTTGGCTTTCCCAAAACAGGTAACTATCGCGCTCAGTTTTTAAGGGAATCTGTGGCAGATTTGCGCAGTTCTCTCCAGAAACTAGGGAGTAATTTAATCGTGCGTCGAGGTTTACCTGAAGAAATCATCCCAGCGATCGCCAAGCAGCTAAAGATCGACCAAGTTTCCTATAGCCGAGAGGTTGCCACAGAAGAACAGCAGGTTGAGCAAAAGCTTAAACTAGCTCTCTCCCAGAAAAACATCAAAATTAATATTTACTGGGAAGCAACTCTATATAATCCAGCGGATTTGCCCTTTAGTATCCAGCAAACTCCTGAGTTATATACCAACTTCCGTCAGCAAGTGGAGAAAAAATCAATAATAGAGGAGTCTCTGCAAGCTCCCCTAAAACTACCACCTCTACCAGCAATTGAGCCAGGGGAAATTCCTGCTCTATCAGACTTTGGCTTATCTGTTCCTCAGTTTAGTGAACAGGGGGTATTAAACTTTAAAGGAGGGGAAACGGAAGCAGTTAAACGACTACAAGCTTATTTTTGGCAAGAGGATTGCCTGAAAGAATACAAAGTAACTCGTAACGGGATGTTAGGAGCAAATTATTCTTCTAAGTTTTCTCCTTGGCTAGCCTTGGGCTGTATTTCTCCCCGATATATTAACGATCAAGTGATTAAATATGAAACAGAACGGGTCAAGAATGACTCAACTTACTGGTTGATCTTTGAATTGATCTGGCGGGACTTTTTCCGTTTAATGGTGGCTAAACATGGCAACCAGGTATTTAAAATTGAGGGGATGCGGGGGATAAAAATTCCCTGGAAACAAGATTGGCAACGCTTCGAGCTATGGCAATCAGGAAAAACGGGTTATCCCTTAATTGATGCCAATATGCGAGAACTAGCTGCTACAGGATTCATGTCGAATCGTGGTCGACAAAATGTTGCTAGCTTTCTAACTAAAAACCTGGGCATTGATTGGCGCATGGGAGCAGAATGGTTTGAATCTTTGCTAGTGGATTATGATGTCTGTAGTAACTGGGGTAACTGGAATTACACCGCAGGGGTAGGTAACGATGCTCGAAACTTCCGTTATTTTAATATCGCCAAGCAAACCAAAGATTACGATCCTCAAGGAAAATATATTAAACATTGGCTACCAGAATTAGCTGCCTTGTCTGGAGACAAAGCGCGGGAGCCTGAGAAATTGACCAAAGATGAACAAAAACGCTATGGAGTGCAGCTAGGGGTTAATTATCCTCGCCCCATCGTTGACTTTTTTAAATCTGTTAAGGCTAATGAAAAGATCTATCAAATTGCCGTGAGTCAAACTAATTAGTTAACAAGATAAGTGTTTTTACTGCTTACTTTTTTGAGGATATCAATGATAATTGAGTCAAAAAATCAATTTTGGCTAATTAATAATGTCAACAAATATAGTTACTTGGTATTGGATTATCTGCTGCTTGGTGTTTATCTATTGGTTTAATCTTTTTTATCAAGATCGCAGTACTTCCAAATTTGATCTAACCTCTTGGTGTGTTCTTTTAATTGCGCCTCTATTTTGGCCGATTATTTTACCGATATCCAGTTGGGAACTAAGTCGCAAGAGTCTCCATAATATTTTGCTGTAATCTATTCAATACTCTTTTGCCAGGAGAAATTTAAGAAATAATACCTTGGATGAAGAAATAATTACTTCGGTTCGGGTCTGGAATTAGATTAAGTAAATAATGCTAGAATTCCCATGTGGCTAGGGGTGCCTAAAGATTGGCTGAGATATACCCTAAGAACCTGAGACTGGTTAGCACCAGCGGAGGGAAGCTGTTTATTAAGGGAAAAAATAAATATGAGAAGCGAATGGATTGCCAAGCGTAGAGGTCAGGGCAATGTGTCTCAGATGCATTATGCACGTCAGGGAATCATCACCGAAGAGATGCATTACATCGCCACTAGAGAGCGGTTGCCAGCAGACTTGATTCGGGATGAAGTGGCTAGGGGCAGAATGATCATTCCTGCCAATATTAATCATCCTAACTTAGAGCCAATGTGTATCGGGATTGCTTCTAGTTGTAAGGTGAATGCTAATATCGGTGCGTCTCCCAACTCTTCTGATATCAATGAAGAAGTAGATAAGCTTAAGCTGGCGGTTAAATACGGTGCTGATACTCTGATGGACTTGTCCACAGGGGGAGGTAATCTAGACGAGATTCGCACCGCCATAATTAATGCCTCGCCAATTCCTATTGGTACTGTGCCTATCTATCAGGCACTAGAAAGTGTCCACGGTGATATCGAGAAACTTTGTGCCGATGACTTTCTCCGCATCATTGAGAAACATGCCCAACAGGGTGTGGACTATATGACGATTCACGCAGGTATCTTAATTGAACATCTGCCTTTAGTTAAGAACCGTCTTACAGGTATTGTCTCTCGTGGTGGTGGGATTATCGCCCGTTGGATGCTGCACCATCACAAGCAAAACCCTCTTTATACTCATTTTGATCAGATCATCGAGATCTTTAAAAAATATGATGTCTCCTTCAGTTTAGGGGACTCCTTGCGTCCTGGATGCGCCCACGATGCCAGCGATGAAGCTCAGTTAGCTGAATTGAAAACCCTAGGTCAATTAACTCGCCGTGCCTGGGAACATGATGTTCAGGTAATGGTAGAAGGGCCTGGTCATGTCCCGATGGATCAGATTGAGTTTAACGTCAAAAAACAAATGGAAGAGTGTAGCGAAGCACCTTTTTATGTTTTAGGCCCATTAGTCACGGATATTGCCCCTGGTTATGACCATATCACTAGTGCGATCGGTGCTGCTATGGCGGGTTGGTATGGCACTGCTATGCTCTGTTATGTAACTCCCAAAGAGCATCTAGGTTTACCCAATGCTGAAGATGTTCGTAATGGTTTAATTGCCTATAAAATTGCGGCTCATGCGGCGGATATTGCTCGTCATCGTCCAGGGGCGCGCGATCGCGATGATGAACTGTCTAAAGCGCGTTATAACTTCGATTGGGAGAAACAGTTTGAACTGTCTCTAGATCCCGAAAGAGCCAAAGAATATCATGATGAAACTCTCCCCGCAGATATTTATAAAACTGCTGAGTTTTGTTCTATGTGTGGCCCTAAATTCTGTCCGATGCAGACTAAAGTTGATGCGGAAGCTTTAACTGAGTTGGAGAAATTCTTGGCGCAAGAAGCGGAGAATCAACTAGTTAGCAGTTAACTATTGGGTAATGCAGCAGAAAATCAGTAAATTTCTGGAATTGACCCTGGTGATCGTAATGATTGCTGGGGCAATTTGGTTTGTCAATCGCTTTGGAGTCGAGCAAATCAGGGCAAACTTTGCTCAGTTGGGCATTTGGGGTCCCCTGACAGTGCTGCTACTAAGGTTGACGAGTATTATTGTGCCAGTTTTACCAGGAACTGCTTATGCTCTTTTGGCTGGTGGTTTGCTGGGGTTTGGACAGGGGCTAGGGGTGGTCATAATTGCCGATTTTTTGGCTTGTAATACTAACTTTTTCATTGCGCGACGTTATGGTCGTCGGGCTGTTCAACGACTAGTGGGCAAGAAGTATATGCGTAAGCTCAATCGCTGGAGTCGAAAATATCTTGTGGGTAATTTCTTCTTAATGACTGGTACTTTAATGACCAGCTTTTTTGACTATATTTGCTATGCACTAGGTCTGAGTCGTATTTCCTGGAAACGATTTGTCAGTGCTTTGACGGTGAGTTTAGTGATTGTGAAACCGCCAGTTGTCGCTGCGGGGGCTGGGTTGATCGCAGGGGAAAAGTTATTAATCGGCGGGGCAGCAATTGGTATGTTGGCGATCGCCATTATTTCAGCCAGACTGCGAGGTAAAAAGCTGACCCCTAACTCTAAACCTTAAGCTTCGGTTAGAAGAGAATTGTTAGGATGGTGAGGGATTTTCTTTGCTAGAAGATTCAGAAGTCTCTCTAAGCATCACTAAGCATGAGTTTGCCAAGATTTTTAAATAAGTACGGAGTTATTCTGAGTCTGCTGGGGATAATTTCTGGTTGCCAGCCAAACTCCTTAGCACAATCCCAAGATACAACTACCAAAACTCCACCAAAAGTGCAGCAGTCAAAACAGGTGGTGGCTTTAGGTAAATTAATCCCTCAAGGGGAAGTGATCAAACTCTCCGTAGCTAATGCTGAGGATAGTCGTGTCAATCAGATCTTAGTTAATGAAGGCGATCGCGTGGAAAAAGGTCAGGTAATTGCCATCCTCCAGGGACTAGAAAACCGTCAAAGGGATTTGGAAGCAGGGTCAAAAGAGGTGGAATTGGCTCAAGCAAAATTAGCCCAAGTGCGCGCAGGAGAAAGTAAACAAGCAGCGATCGCAGCCCAACAAGCGAATATCTCCCGTCTGGAATCTCAGTTACGGAATGAGACGGCGGAACGACAGGCGGCGATCGCCTCCGCCAAGGCACAATTCAGACAGGCACAATTGACCTTTAATCGCAATCAAAGCTTACAACAACAGGGGGCAGTAAGTACCCAAGCATTTGATCAGACTAAAGAAGGGTTGGATATGGCTCAGGCTAACCTCAACGAAAGACTCGCTCAGTTGGGTAATACTCAACAAACTTTAAAACAAGAGATAACTCAAGAACGGGAAAATCTTGCTCTGTTAAAAGAAATTAGACCTGTAGATGTTCGGGTGGCGGAAGTCGAAGTTGAGAAAGCAATGATTGCTGTGGACAAAATCAAAGCTGATCTTGAGGATACTAGGGTAAAAGTGCCGATCTCTGGTCAAATCCTCCGCATTAATACCCGCGTCGGTGAACAGGTAAATACGGAACAGGGCATTGTGGAATTAGGTCGTACTGAGCAAATGTATGCGATCGCCGAAGTCTATGAAACGGATATTGGCAAGGTGAGCATTGGTCAAGCAGCTATTGTCAGTAGTGAGTATGGTGGGTTTACAGGGAAGTTAAAAGGTACGGTAGAGCATTTAGGTTTACAAGTGGGAGAGAAGCAACTAGCGGAATCGGCGGAAGATCCGACCCAAGATGAGAATTCTCGCATTGTGGAAGTTAAAGTCCGCATCAATCCTGAAGATAGTAAAAAAGTTGCAGGTTTAACCAATATGAAAGTGCGAGTGGAAATAAACACTAAGCAGTGAACAGTTGAATTTTGTCTAGATTATCAACAGAAAGTGAAACTAATTTACCTATTTTTCCAGAAGATTAATGCTTATCTACGGCGAACTCCTGTGGCATGGTTACAGCTATCCCATCAGAAAGTTCGTCTTTTGGTGGCAATTTTAGGGGTGGCGTTCTCGATTATTCTCATTTTTACGCAATTGGGTTTAAGGGCAATGCTATTTGACGGAGTAACTTTACTACCTGAAAATCTCAACGGCGATCTCTATTTAATTTCTAATTATGCCGAAAATATCAGAGATAGTTCTTTTCCCAATATCTATCTTTACCAAGCCGATGCTGTTGAAGGAGTTGCTGATGTTCGACCACTATATGTTAGTCGTGGCAAATGGGTAGATCCAAAGCTGCTTAAAACTGCGGAATCAGATGCAGTTAATGCTGATATTGAATCGTCTTCAATGCAGATCATTGCCTTTAATCCTAATAAGCCTGTACTCAATCTGCCTGAAGTTAATCGACAGCTAAATTTATTAGCTGTCCCTGGCAGTATTTTATATGACCGCCTTTCAAAATCGGTATCAGGAAATATTCCTCAACTCTTTGCTAACCAGAGTCAAGTCTTCAGTATTTTAAATAACCATCGAGTAACTGTCATCGGTTTATTTAATTTAGGCAGTACTTTTTATTTTGATAGTGTGGCGGTAATGAGTGACTGGAATTATCAGCAAATTAGTGACGGAGCGGACTTAGACCAGGTTTCCCTCGGTGTCATATCTCTAGAAGCAGGAGCGAATCCCCAAGCGGTAATCAAAAGTATCGAGAAAACCCTGCGCAAGGATATCAAAGTGTTAACTAAGGCTGAATTAGCTCAAGCAGAAGTTGCAGAAGTTGCTACTTGGCCTGAGGGGAAAGTCCTTAACTTTGGTGCAGGGATTGGCTTTGTTGTAGGAATTATTATTGTCTATCAGGTAATCTATACCGACGTAAGTGAACATCTTCCTGAATATGCCACCCTCAAGGCGATGGGTTATAAAGACCGTGATTTATCCCTCGTAGTCTTTCAGGAGTCGCTAATTCTGGCGGTGATGGGTTTTATTCCTGGTTACTTGGCTTCCTTCGGCATCTATTACCTCATGACTAACTTCATCGAACTCCCCGTGACGATGAATCCTGCGATCGCTCTGCGGGTATTTATCCTCAATCTGCTCATGTGCATCATCTCAGGTGCGATCGCGATTAAAAAACTACGAACTGCTGATCCTGCGGATATTTTTTATTAACATCCCTATTTCTGTTCTTTGCTAATCCGCTCAATTGACTGTTATTGGGTATTCCTGCGTCCTTGCAATACCTGTTTTTATTCCTCAATAACCTCGTTTTTTGTATTCTGGAACACTAAAACATGTGTTTTTTCTAAACTTTTGACACATTATGAACAACATTATAGAAATCTGCTCAGATCAAATTCTTCATGATCAACTTCTTTGCTAAACCGTTCCCCATTTAAAATCAACACTAATCTGTCGGTGTAATCTACTGCACCTCGCAATTCTTGCTGGAGCTTTTCTAAACCACCGTTGGCGTATTCCTCAAAAATCATGACTCTCATAGCTTCGGCGGATTCATCTTCTCTCGATAACACCTGGATATCCTCGGTGGATGTCACGGCAATCAACCGAATGAGCCTTTCATAACCGCGAGCAATAAATACTTCTAGGCTAATGGGTGCAGGTTCGCTTTGAGACACTTCCGTCACAGGCGATCGCCGTTGATGCTTAACCCCAAAGCTGGCAGCAAAAGCAACTACATCAGCATAGGTAGAAAACATCCCTGTTGTTCTTTTTTCATCCAACAGGTTTTGCACTAATTCGGCCTTGTCTTGGGCGACTTTTATTCTGGGTAATGCCATAGGTTTGATGTGAATTAGTTTCTAGCTTCTAGCTTCTAGCTTGTATAATTACCAAGGCTAATAGAGAATCATATCTTTCTCCCACAGCACTATTAAATGGGCATATCGGCTCTCATTACCAAGATTTAGACTGATGACTAATTTGAATAGTTAGGGCTGAATAACGGCATTCTAGAGCCAAATCATTCAATATGCGTCATAATTAAACTATTGACACAATTAGTAAGGGAATAATTCATGTTGATCGAGGGCAAAAAGTACAGCTATCGTCAGTTAATGGAAGAAACAGGTTTATCTCGTAGCACCCTACACCGCAGAATCAAGGTATTGAAGGAATCTGGTGTTCCTTTGACTATGGGGGCAATCTTGCAGTTTCCTACTAACTGGGCATTTCATGATAGTGATGGAGAATTCTATTCTTCTAAGACTGATTATGCGATTAAAAACAGTATTCCCTATTATGAATTGTTTCAAACATTGAAAAACTCTGATACAAATTAATGACTCGTAGCTTCTAGCTTCTAGCAATCAAATCATTGTGGTCTGCGTCATGTGAAAAGCACTCTTACAGCGCTTTTCAATATAACTCTGGCAAGGGAATAGATTCCCCTGGAGTATATGACACAGGCTTGTGATGATGTAATCGGCACAGATAAAAAGGCAATACTTAGAAGCAAAGTCTTGATCGCTTGTTTGCCAATAATTCCAGATATAAGAAACGATAGAAAGTTCATTAAAAACTAAGATTATTAAATACAATACATTAGTACATTTATACTTTACTTTGCGCTGTCTTGAGATTTGTTCTGAATTTAAAACACTCCCATTGGTCTTTTAAAGCCCTTTTTTGAAGCTGCAACTAGTAAAACTAGGTTGTTTACTCAGAATCAGGGGAATTAACTCCACAAGCCCTGTTTTGTGCTTCTCGGACTTTTTCGTGTCAAAAGTTTAAAATTGACACTTTTTTGATTAAATCCAATTCTCATTTTATGTTTCAGACTCGGTTTGCTTTGTATCCTAGAGCTAAAGAAGTTCAATTATTGATTTATGGCATGACAATCAAACTATCAAAAGTAACAAAGCAACAGTTAATCAAGTCCATCAGACGCTACTTTGAAGAACAACTAGATACAGAAATTGGTGACCTCAAAGCCTCACTATTTCTCGATTTTTGTTTACAAGAAATTTGCCCCAGTGTTTACAACCAAGCAATTATTGATGCACGCTCCTTTTTGGAAGATAAATTGAGCGATCTTGGAGATACTTACTATGAACCTGAGCTTGATTATTGGCAAGAATAAATTTGACAATCAAAGCTTATTCTGAACCTTGTTAGAGCTTAGATAATTTTGTTTTTTTTGATCGTTCGAGGATTGAATATCATCTTGTATTTATACGATGTCAACCGACTCATACCTAGCTTTCGGGGTGTAAGTCAGAATGAATATGCATCTTGCTTTTTAGCAAATATATTTTTGACGCTACCACAAAATACTAATGTACATAGCTTTTGGAGATAGTCAGAGGAATTAAAATTAACTTCCTATAACTGTAATTATCGGTTATATTAGCAAAACCATACACAGCGTCTATATCGTTAGCAAATGACCAATCAACAGTTCTCAGGACTGAACAAAGCTAGTCTTAAAAAGAAACAAGAAGCATTAATTAGAACTGAAGAAGCGATCGCTAAATTAGCGAATAATAAGCAAAAAATAACTATTCGTTCTGTAGCTAAAGAGGCTAGAGTTTCTGTTAGTTATATCTATAAATATCCTGAGTTAACTTATAAAATTCAATGCTTAAGAGAACAGCAAAAATATGATTTAGTAGTCAAAAACAAGACAGTAAAAAAAGTTGACCAAAAAGCAGAATTATGGAGAATAGAGAAGGCAGAATTAATGCAAGAAATTGCTGAATTAAAGGCCATAATAAAACGAGGAAAAGCAGGAGAAAATAACCCTGAAACCCTTAAAATCGAAAACCTACAGCTAGCCACAGAGAACATCAGGCTCACAAAAGAGCTTAAATACACCCAAAAAAGCCTACAGGAAGCGAGAGCATTTATCCTAGAACAAAGGCAACTTAATCAAGTTGATCAAGAATATTAGCAAAACTATTCTGCAATTTAAAATAAACACAGCGAGTTTTTAAAAAACTATTTAAGAAACTTGTGAGTTTCTGCAAAACTACAAAAAAGAAACTTAAAAAATACAAACAAGCAATCATTTTTCTCGCGATCAGCATGGTGTTTTAACCATATTTTAGCTCTCAAACATTCTGATGCCTGGTCTAGAGTGAGTGTTCAGAGGTCAAAATGACCTGTCCATGAGGATAAAGCTAAATAATTTATGCCAAATTAATTCACACTAGAAGTAGTGTAATTTGTGAGTAAAATTTATGACTCATTTTGGCATTATCTGTCCTGCGGCAGCGGGGCATTTAAACCCCATGACAACTTTAGGTTATGAACTAAAACAAAGAGGGCATCGTGTTACAGTACTGAGTATTGCCGATGCCCAACCAAAAGCATTGGCTGCGGGACTAGAATTTCAGGCGATCGCTCTAGCAGACTTTCCCCCAGGAGCAACGAGGCAGCTTTTCATAAAGCTAGGTACTTTAAGTGGTTTCAAGGCATTGCAGTATACGATTAAGTGGATTGCCAACTCAGCAGTCAAATGTCTCGAAGATGCACCAGCCATAGTTAAAGCTCAGGGAATCGAAGCCTTATTAGTTGACCAAGCTGCACCAGAAGGGGGAACTGTTGCCGAGTATCTGCAAATTCCTTTTATTAGTATTGCTAATGCTTTGATGCTTAATCGAGAAGACAGTGTTCCACCTTTTAACACTTCGGGAAATTATGATGTTTCTTGGAAAGGAATCCTGCGCAATCGAATCGGCTATGGTATCCTAAATCTTGCTGGGCAAACTATTACTAAAACAATTAATGTCCGTCGTCAGCAGTGGAATTTACCCTTGCATACCAACCCCAACCAAAGATATTCCCAGCTAGCGCAAATTAGTCAACAGCCACGAGAGTTTGAATTTCCGCGAAGGGAATTGCCATCTTGCTTTCATTTCACAGGCTCGTTTAATAATCCTGCGAGTCGAGAGTCGATCGCTTTTCCCTATGAACAGCTAACAGGACAACCTTTGATTTATGCTTCTTTAGGAACACTACAAAATCAACTGTTGTGGATCTTTGAGATGATTGCCTCTGCTTGTGCGGGGATGGATGTTCAGTTAGTTATCGCCCTGGGTGGGGGAACAAATCCTGATGCTTTAACAGAATTACCTGGTAATCCGCTGGTGGTTGGGTATGCACCCCAACTTGAACTCTTGCAACGAGCATCCTTAACGATCACTCATGCAGGATTAAACACTACTTTAGAATCTCTCAGTAACGGTGTGCCAATGGTAGCAATTCCCATTACCAATGATCAACCAGGAGTTGCTGCTCGCATTGCTTGGACAGGTACAGGGGAAGTTATACCTTTAAAGAAAGTTACAGTAGAAAAATTGCAGACAGCGATCGCCCAAGTTTTGACGGATGATGCTTATCGACAGAACGCCCTTAAACTGCAAACAGCAATCCAGCAGGCAGGTGGGGCGAGTAAAGCTGCCGATATTATTGAACAGGCGGTATCTAACTCTCTTCTGTCAAAGTAGGTGAGACAAAACAAGAAAAAAAGCTTGAAACATTTACAGATACGATGGTTAAGCCTCGTTCTATTCGACCAACAGTTCAAACAGTATTAGTTTGAGTGATCGCCAAGGATTGAAATCCAAGTCGAGGAAAAACAGCGTTCTCTTAGGAGAACACACGGTTAAATTCTGCTTTTTTCTGTGATATTAATGCGTGAACTACCGAACGCTGAATCAAAGATTACAGCATCGGCTTCCTACCCATTAACCAGCATAGTAGTAGATTTCTTACGTCCTCTATTACTATGTCTTACAGTTTGGCGATAGGCTTTATCCC
>Ga0114940_10000383_pt1 | contig 22370 bp, 25 predicted proteins | sample ColdCreekSource_FD_87195 | JGI IMG/M metagenome (GOLD analysis project Ga0114940, IMG submission 87195) | Groundwater microbial communities from Cold Creek, Nevada to study Microbial Dark Matter (Phase II) - Cold Creek Source | ecosystem: Environmental > Aquatic > Deep subsurface > Groundwater ... | reverse complement strand
TCCCAGAAAATCGTCAACCTCGCCGATCCCAGCGCGGCGAACGACGCGGCGAACAAGCAGTATGTCGACAATGTCGCGCGCGGGCTGTTCTGGAAGGCGCCGGTGCGGGTGGCGACCACCACCAACGGCACGCTGGCCAGCGCCTTTGCCAACGGCCAGTCGATCGACGGGGTGACGCTGGCTACCAATGACCGGATCCTGATCAAGGACCAGTCGACCGGGGCGGACAACGGAATCTACACCGTCAACGCCAGCGGCGCGCCGACCCGCGCGGTCGACGCCGATGGCGGGGCCGAGCTGGCCCCCGGCACCGCCGTCACCGTGATTTCCGGCACGGCCAATGCCGACAAGACGTTCCTGATCGTGTCCGACGCGACGATCACCGTGGGCACCACCGCGCAGGTTTGGGGCCAGCTGGGCGGGGGCGCGCAGAGCTATACCGGCGGCAACGGCATCGATGTGACCGGCGACACGATCACGGCGGTCGCATCGGCGAGCGGGGGCCTGCAGGTGGTGGCCGGCGGGATCCAGCTCGATCCCTCGATCGCGGCGCGCAAGGTAAGCGCGAACATCGGCAACGGCGCCGCGACCAGCATCGCCGTTACCCACAACCTGGGGACCAAGGACGTGACCGTGACGGTGCGCGCCGCCGCCGATGATGCCCACGTGCTGGCCGACGTGGTCAGCACCGATATCAACACCGTGACGATCACCTTCGCGGTCGCCCCGGCCAGCAACGCCTTTCGCGTGACGGTGGTGGGCTGATGCGTGCCGTTTCTGACATCGTTGCGGCCGGGCATCATGGTGATGCCTCGGCCTTTGCGGGCGGTGCCGGATCGGTCGGGTTCACGCAGGTCGAGGTCGATCTGGGCGCCACCGCGCGGCGCGTTGGCAGCTTCACGATCGCCGGATCAGGCATGACGATCGGCAAGCCGGTGCTGATCAGCAAAGCGGCCGGACCCTACACCGGCAAGGGCACCCGCGCTGACGAGGCTGAGCTCGATCTGATCGCGGCGATCGGAGTGGTCGAAAGCGGCACTGCGATCCGGGTGTTCTGGCAATCGCTGGGCCCGGTGTGCGGCAACTTCAAATTCAACTACCTGATAGGAGACTGAGCGATGGCTGTGTTCGAAGATCCCGCGGTATCCGCAAATCTGGCGCGGATCGAGGCAGGCGGTGCGCTCCGCGTCACCACCGGGCTGGTCGGCGATCGGTACTCGCAAGGCAATCTCACCGGCACGATCGCAGCGGCGCTGGCCGCCAACGCTACGGTCTATGCCATGCGCAGTAATCCCGGTGGCAGCAAGAAGGTGCGGATTCACCGGGTGCGGCTGCAATGGACCACGCTGGTGGCCTTCACCACTCCGCTGACGGCGGGGCGGCGCCTGGCGGTGTTCCGCGGCGTGGGGGCGGCGGCATCGGGCGGCACGGCGCTGGGCGTCACATCGGAACGCGATTCGCTCAGCCCCGCCAGCCAGTGCGACACGGCGCAGGGCGGTGATCAGCGGATCGCCAGCACCGGCGCGTTGACCGTGACCGGGATCACCTTCGAAGCATCGCCGTTCAAGGTGATCTCGCTGGCGCATGTCGGTGCGGCGGGGGCGTTCTTCGAACAGGTGATCGAATTCGACGATGACAGCGGCGGTGCGCTGATCCTGAACCCGGGCGAAGTGATGGCGATCCGCAACGGCTCGGCTGCGATGGATGCGGCAGGCACGTGGCAGCTCGTGGTGAATGTCGACTGGACCGAGGTCGACGACCTCGCCTGATCGCGCCGCTGACTGGCTTCTGGGCCAGCTCTGGCCCTGATTACCCCGAAAGGACCGATATGACCTATCCGGCAGGCTATGCCTGGCTGGCCGATCTTGGCCATCTGCCGCGCACGATTTCCGAAGGGCTGGCGCTGATCGGCACGGCCGAGGTGGTCGGGCGGGGCAGCAACCGCACGATCATCGGTTGGCGGGATGAGCTCAACCAGGCAGGCGTGCGGATCGATGGCTTCAGCGATGATGACATCCCGTGGTGCGGGCTGTTCGCGGCGGTGGTCGCGCACCGGGCGGGCAAGGCGGTGGTCGCTGCGCCGCTATGGGCACGCAACTGGGTTAACTTCGGCGCAGCCGGGCACACCGCGGCGCTGGGCGACGTGCTGGTGTTCGTGCGCAATGGCGGCGGGCACGTCGGCTTCTACGTGGCGGAGGACGCCAGCGCCTATCACGTGCTGGGCGGCAACCAGGGCAACCGGGTATCGATCACCCGGATCGCCAAGGACCGCTGCATCGCCGCGCGCCGCCCGGTCTACACCCAGCCCCCGGCCAGCGTGAAGGCCTTTCGCGTCGCCAATGGCGGTGCGTTGTCGAGGAATGAGGCATGATCTGGCGACTGGACGTGCCGTTCAGCTGGGCCGAGATCGCGGTGGGTCTTGGTCTGGCGGTGCTGGGGCTGCTGGCGGGGCTGATGATCGCGCGGCGGGTGCCGTCGATCATGTCGGCCGATGGCCGCCGCGCATGGGCCTTCGCTGCGATCTGCGGCGGGGCGGTGGTGTTCACCGGCTTCGCGGGTGCGGGCGCGTGGCACCTGCGCGATCAGCCCGGCTTCCTGTTCCGGCTGACCATCGCCGCGCATGGCCACATCCTGATCGCGATGACCGCGCTGGGCTGGGCGCTGGGCCGCCGGCTGATCGTGGAAGCGACCCGCGCCGGGGCCAAGATCAGCGATCAGGAAGACACCAAGTTCGAAGTGACCGCCACCGCCGCCGTGACACCGGCCGCGCCGCCGGTCGATCCGAAGGGGGGGGTTGAGTGATGACCACTGTTGCTCCAGTCAACCAGCGGGGGTCAGCTATGGCTGTCCTCACCGCCGACTTAGACGACATAGACGGCGGTGTTCCCGCTGGCCTGTTTGAATATTTCGAAGCGACCAGCGCGCCGGGGAAGGCCGGAATCCTATTTGGCTGTCCCTGTGGGTGTGGGGAGCTCAAAACCGTTGGATTCGATAGCCATGAAAGCCGCCGCCCACGTTGGCACTGGGACGGCAATCTTGAGACGCCGACCCTCACGCCTTCGATCAATATTCTGCAACGCGACGCGAGCGGAAAGCAGATAGGTGAGCATTGGCACGGCTATCTAACGGCCGGAGAATTCAAATCATGCTGACCACCATCCTTGCCGCGATCATTCCGGGCGGGTTCGCCGCGGCGATGATCCTGCTGCCGGCGTTCCGCGAAATGGTGATCGTTGTGGTCCGCTCGATCCCGGCCAAGGGATGGCTGGCGATCGGCGGGGTGTTGCTGATCGCCGCGGCGTTCTTCTGGCATCTGCGCTCGGTCGATCGGGCGCGGGACGAAGCCTATGCCGCCGCCGTGGTCGACCGGGATCAGGCATGGGCGGGCGCCTTCGACGCAATGCAGGCCAAGGCCCAGACCTACAAAGCCGGGTTCCTCGACGTCAGCCGACGCGAGGCCGCAAAACTCAGGGAGCAATCCGATGAAACGCTACGCCGCAATGCTGCTTTTGCCGCTGATCTGCGCCTGCATGGGCCGGGCCGCGCCGCCGCGCCTGGTTGCCGATCCGAGCGTGGTGGTGACGATTCCGCCGCCGCCGATCGACCTCTCGCGCCCGGTGGGCCCGGCGATGCTCCCCTGGCTCCAGTGCCTGACGATGAACGACTGGCTCTTGTGCCGTGGACTGGAGCCACCCGCTTCGCCGAAGAGCACGACCGCTACCGCGACGAGCGCAACACCCTGATCCTGCACATCGACACCCAGAACGGGCTGATCGAGGAGCTGCGTGACCGGCTGATGAAGCTGGTGCCGGAATTCCCCGCTCAGCCCAGCCAATAGGCGGCGGTGCGCCAACCCCCGAGCAGGGCGAGGCCGAGCAGCAGGGCAAACTCGGCGCGGGCGGTCATTCGTGGCGATCGGCATCGGCGCGGCGCAGCGCGTCCACCAGGTCCGGCGCCATGTTGCGCAGCTCGAGCAAGGCGACCATCGCCGCCGGGTTGAGCTCTGGCATGTCGTTGCACTTGCGGAACAGCCCGTTGAGCCGCTCGGCCAGCCCGGCATAGTCCGGCGCGGCGGGCTTCATTGCCACCGCCGGGCCAGACCCTGCGCAACCAGCCACTCGCCGGCATCGGCGCCATTGACGCTGACCATGGCCAGCGTGCGGCCATAGGCATCGATGCCGATCCGCTCGACCACCACCGGCCCGCTGGCGAACAGCGCCCGCAAGGCGCGGGTTGAGGCCGCCCCGGCCTGATAATCGCACCAGGCCGTCGGGCGCCGGGGGGCGTTGCATTTCGATGACCCGGGCAACTCCGGCGCATCGATGTTGGCAATGCGGATGCGCTCCGCACCGCAACGGAATGTGTCGCCATCGTGGACGACCGGCGCAGCACACAGCACGCTGGCGGCGAGTAAGAAGCTCATGCGAAATCCTCCTGCCCAAAGCGGGGGGCCGGGCGTTGACGCGCCCGAACCCGACGGCGTTGACCCGTCATGACCTGACCGGCCGTTCAGGCCACCACCGCACCCTCTCGAGGGCGGTGCGTCTATGCAAGGTGATGACCCATGGTGTCGACTCCCCTATTTCCGGAAATCGTGCGCGGCGTGCAGCCGCCGGCAGCCTACATTGGCGGCAAGCGCAAGCTGGCCCGCGCGATCTGCAGGGCGATCGACCGGGTTCCCCACCGAAGCTATTGCGAAGTGTTCCTCGGCATGGGCGGGGTCTTCCTGCGCCGCACGCGCACGCCATCGGTCGAGATCGTCAACGACTGGTCGGAGGACGTCTCCACCCTGTTCCGGATCCTGCAGCGCCACTACGTCGCGTTTCTGGACATGCTGCGGTACCAGCTGTCGACCCGCGCCGGGTTCGAACGGCTGCTGAAGGTCGACCCCGGCACGCAGACCGACCTCGAGCGCGCGGCGCGGTTCCTCTATCTGCAGCGGCTGTCATTCGGCGGCAAGGTTTCCGGTCGGAGCTTCGGCGTTGATCCCTATGGGCCGAGCGGATTCGACCTGACCAAGCTGGTCCCGCTGCTCGAGGCGATCCATGAGCGCCTGGCGCCGGTGACGATCGAGCGGCTGCCGTGGAACCAGTTCATCGCGCGCTATGACACGGCCGAGACGCTGTTCTACCTCGACCCGCCGTACTTCGGCAGCGAGAGCGACTATGGCAAGGACCTGTTCGACCGCGCGCAGTTTCCGGAGATGGCCGCGCAGCTGGGCGGCATCGCCGGCCGGTTCCTGCTCAGCCTCAACGATCACCCGGAAGTGCGCCGGATCTTCGCGGCCTTCGCGATGGTTGAGCTTGACGTGACCTACACCGTCGGCGGCGGCGAAAAGGCGCAGCACGCGCGCGAACTGGTGATCTCTAACCTTGACCAGGCCGCGCTCGAGCGCGCGATCGCGGAGACCCGGATATAAATCGGCGTGTACGGGGTTTGTACGTGAATTGCCCGAAATCACCCGTATGTTCGCGTAAAGTTCTGCAGTTTCGGCGCTTGCCACCCCGCGCCTGCGGCCATTAAAATCCTATATTTCATAGGGTTTTAATGGTGGGCGCGGCAGGGATTGAACCTGCGACCCCACCCGTGTGAAGGGTGTGCTCTACCACTGAGCTACGCGCCCGCTCTCCCAAGGCATATTGGGGCGGAAGGCGGGCCAATAGAGGGGGGCAGTTCAATTGACAAGACCGGAAAGCGCGGTAGGGGCCGGGGGATGAGCGATGAAACCAAGTCCGGCACCGACGTGCCCCCCGACCGTCTGGCGATCAGCCCGCGCAGCCCGCATTTCGATGCCGACAAGCTGCAGCGCGGCGTCGGCATCCGCTTCAAGGGCGTGGTCCGCACCAATGTCGAGGAATACTCGATCTCCGAAGGCTGGGTGCGGGTCCAGGCCGGCAAGACCATGGACCGCAACGGTCAGCCGCTGACGCTCAAGCTCAACGGCCCGGTCGAGGCGTGGTACGAAGATCTGGGCGAGGACGCGCCGGTCGCCAAGGCCTGATGCCGGCCTCGGCCGAACTCACTTCCAGCGCATTTCCCTGGCGATGATCCGGGCGATCGGATCGCGCGCCGGTTCGTCCGGGGCGATCCGGGGCGGCGCGACCCGGGGCGCGGAAGCGCGCCGTGCCGCCGGTTCACTGCGACCGGGTTTGCCGGGATAGATAAAGCCCTGCACTGGCCAGCTGGTGCCGCCAAGCGCTTGCAGCGGCGCGTACCAGACGCGGACTGCGCTCCAGTCATTGGCGGGCGAGGTATCGATCACGCGGACATTGTCCTCGATCTGACCGCGGCGTCCGTCGATCGGGCTCCAGTTGGCGTGACGGATCAGGATCGTGCGCGAATCGACGATCCGGCTGACCGCCGCGACATGGCCGAGCCGCGAATTGCCGTGCGGCCGCAGGGCCAGCACTGCGCCGACTTTGGGCCGGGTACCGCGTGCATATTTGCCCTCAGCCTGGCCCCACCAGGTGTGGGCATCGCCGAAGATCTGCACCCCGGTGACCCGGCGCGCATAGGGCACGCATTGCAGGTAGGGCGGCAGCGCCGAACTGCCGCCGCCGGTCACCCCGCCGATGTCGACCACCGGACTGGCCGTGACCGGCACGCAGCTTAGCGCAATCGCCATGACGGCGAGGAGGGAACGTGGGTGCATGCCCGCAGTCATGCCGCAACTTGGTTAGCCGCTGCCTGCGCACCATGGTTAACGCCGCGTCAACGAATGCCGTGCTGCTTGCAAATCATTGCCGCCCGGCGCAGGGGCGGCGCATGGCGTCCTCCCCCAATCTTCCCACGGTAATCATCATCGGCCGTCCCAATGTCGGCAAGTCCACGCTGTGGAACCGGCTGGTCGGCAAGAAGCTCGCGCTGGTCGATGACCAGCCGGGGGTGACGCGCGACCGCCGGTTCGGCGAGGCGCACCTGCTCGGGCTCGATTTCTCGATCGTCGACACCGCCGGGTGGGAGGATGAGGACGAAGCGACGCTGCCGGGCCGGATGCGCCAGCAGACCGAGGCCTCGCTGGAAGGTGCGGACGTCGCGCTGTTCGTGATCGACGCGCGCGCCGGGCTGACGCCTTTGGATGAGGAAATCGGCCGTTACCTGCGCCAGTCGTCGGTTCCGGTGGTGCTGGTTGCCAACAAGGCCGAGGGCAAGTCCGGGGACCACGGGGTCTACGAATCCTTCTCGCTCGGCTTTGGCGAGCCGATCCCGTTCTCCGCTGAACATGGGACCGGGATGGTCGACCTGTTCGAAACGCTCCTGCCGCTGCTCAACGAGAAGCAGGAGGCGATGGACGAAGCGGCCGAGCTCGCTGAGGACATCGACGAAGAGGAATACGATCCCAAAGCGGTGCTCAAGCTGGCGATCGTCGGGCGGCCCAACGCCGGCAAATCAACCCTGATCAACCGCTTCCTGGGCGAGGACCGGCTGTTGACCGGGCCCGAGGCCGGGATCACCCGCGATTCGATCGCGGTCGACTGGAGCTGGCACGATCCCGACCTGAAGGAGGATCGCCCGGTCCGGCTGATCGACACTGCCGGGATGCGCAAGAAAGCGCAGGTGATCGACAAGCTGGAAAAGATGGCGGTCGCCGATGCGCGCCACGCGATCGACTTTGCCGAAGTGGTGGTGCTGCTGCTCGATGCCACCAGAGGGCTTGAACATCAGGACCTCAAGATCGCTTCGATGGTGATCGAGGAAGGCCGCGCGCTGATCATCGCGATCAACAAGTGGGACATTGCGGGACAGGGCGGGGCCGAGGACCCTTCAGGCCTGTTCAACGGCATTCGCGGCGCGCTTGAGGATGGGCTGAGCCAGGTCAAGGGCGTGCCCTTGCTGTCTGTCTCGGCGCGCACTGGCCGGGGACTCGACACGATGCTCAAGGCGGCGTTCGAAATCCGTGAGACCTGGTCGAAACGCGTGCCCACCGCCGCGCTCAACCGCTGGTTCGACGATGCCTTGGCGGCCAATCCCCCGCCAGCCCCCGGAGGCAAGCGGATCAAGCTGCGCTATATCACCCAGGCCAAGACCCGCCCGCCGGGTTTCGTGATGTTCGGCACCCGGCTGGAAAAGCTGCCAACCAGCTACGAACGCTATCTGGTTAATTCGATCCGGCGGGAACTGGGGTTCGATGCGGTGCCGGTGCGGCTGACGCTGCGCAGCCCGAAGAACCCGTTCGGGAATAAGTAGGTACGAAAATTCCTCTCCATTTTGCGAAGCCAAATGGGGAGGTGGCATTTGCGCAGCAAATGACGGAGGGGTCTCTGCCCTCGCGCCACTACCCCTCCGTCAGCCGCCTTCGGCGTCTGCCACCTCCCCATTTGCACTGCGTGAAAATGGAGAGGATCAGGTGGAGTTCGTCTAACTCCCCGCCGCCTCGCTTTGCAGCTGGACGTAGTTCTGCAAGCCCATCCGCTCGATCATCTCGAACTGCTTTTCGAGGAAGTCGACGTGCTCTTCCTCGTTGCTGAGGATTTCGGCGAACAGATCGCGGCTGACGTAGTCGCGGACGGCTTCGCAGTGGGCGATGGCTTCGCGCAGCAGGGGGATCGCCTCGTGCTCGGTGGCGAGGTCGGCCTTGAGGATTTCCTCGACGTTCTCACCGATGTGCAAGCGGCCGATCGCCTGAAAGTTGGGCAGTCCTTCTAGGAACAGCACCCGGTCGGCCAGCTTGTCAGCATGCTTCATCTCGTCGATCGATTCGTGGCGTTCATATTCGGCGAGCTTCTTGACGCCCCAGTTGTCGAGCATGCGGTAATGCAGCCAGTACTGGTTGATCGCCGTCAGCTCGTTGAGCAGCGCCTTGTTGAGGAAATCGATGACCTGCGCGTCGCCCTTCATGGCCGTCTCCAATTGTTTCCCCGCCTGCGCCGTCTATGCGCGCAGGCGCGCGTTGCGGCAAGCGTTGGTTGGCGGAAAAGGCATCAAAAATGGCGGAATTCTGCGCCGCAGTTGCGAGGCAGTCGCAGTCAGGCGATCTCGCGCGGACGGCTCTTGCTGCGCTCGTCGATCAGGATTTCGGCCGCTTCGTCAAGGCACTGGCCGCACTGCGGGGTCTTGCCCAGCGCTTCGTAGACCGCGTCGGGATCGCCCGCGTGGCACCGCGCCGCGGCACGCAGCTCGCATTCCTTGATCGCGTTGCAGACACATACGTACATCGGCGTTTCACTCCCGAGTCGATTGCACATATATTGCGAATGGATCGCAATAGCAACTAGCGACGCAGTAGGAGCTGTCGTTTTTCGGTCAGCGAGCGCCACAGCCATTCGAGCGGTCCTTGCCGGAACTGCGCGAGCCACAGGCGGCTTGAGAGCAGCATCAGTGCCCAGGCCGCCAGCACGACCCCAAGCTGCGCGGCGATGCTCAAGTGTCCCGACAGGCCAAGCCCCCAGCCGTAGAACAGCCCGCACATCAGCAAGCTGGTGCCGAGGTAGTTGCTGAAGGCCATCCGGCCCGCCGCGATCAGGCTTTTGCCGATCTGGCTGGCGGCAAGGCGCCGCGCCGCGAGCACCAGCATGGCGGCGTAGCCCAGCGCCATCGCAAGATGCGCGAAGCTCAGCCCGTAATTGATCGCAAACCGCATCGCGACTTCGGGATAGGCTGCGCCCTCTGCCCAGCGCGCGAGTCGCACGGTGGCGGCTCCGCCAAGTCCGATACCGCCCACCGCAATCCCGCCGAGCCAGCGCCGCTGCCAGTTGCCGGTGAAGAAGCCCGCCTTGAACAGCGCGATACCGATCAGCACCAGCGAGAGCGTTTCACCCAATGCGTAGAACACGATCCGCAGCGGGCGCAGCGGATCGCTCAGCCCTTTGTAGGCGACCAGCGCCCCGCCGCTGCCTTGCACCCGCGCGAGTTCTTCCGCGTCGGTCTTGCGGTACGCGGCGATCGCTTCCTGGTGCGCCTTGAGCTGTGCTGGACGCGCATTGCCAGCGGCGACCGCCTGCTCGGCCGCGATCGGCTGGTGCCACATCGACCAGCCCCACGCTTGCCAGATCGAGAACAGGAACAGCGCCGAAGCCACCAGCGCGAGCGGCGGTGCATGGCGCAGGAACAGCGCGATGCCGCCCGCGATCGCGTAGAGGAACAGGATGTCACCGTCCCACAGCAGCAGATAGTGCAGGTATCCGAACAGCGCGAGCCAGCCGAGGCGGCGCAGCTGAAGCTGCTCGCCATCACGCCCGTTCGCTTCGGCGCGCTCGACGAACAGGATCAGGCTCGCCCCGAACAGCACGCTGAACAGCGCACGCATCTTGCCTTCGAACAGCACGAAGACGCCGAGCCAGGCCCAGCGGTCAGCGGCCGAGCCGGGGGTAGGGAGGTCTGGCGAGTAGAGCGCGGACGGCGCTGCGGCGAAGCTGTAGATATTGACCGCGAGAATGCCGAGCACCGCCACGCCGCGGATCAGATCGAGCGCGGCGATCCGGTCCTCGCCGCTGCGCATGGCCTCAGTTCCGCACGACGATGCAGCTTGCGCCAGAGCCGGAGAGCCGCGCACAGGCCGCCTTGGCCGCCGCCTCGCTGGCAAAACCGCCCGCCTGAAGCCGCACGACGCTGCCGGTGCGGGCGTTGATGCGCGGATGGCCCGCCAGCTCCGGACGGGCCTTTACGCGGTTCCACGCCGCATCGGCATTGGCCGCAACGCCGAACGCGCCGAGCTGCACGCGCCATGGGCCGGACGCAGCGGGCTGGGTTGTGGCGGCTGGAGTCGACGCTGCCGGGGCCGGACGGGGCGGGGCAGTGAGGCTGGGCTGAGGCGCCGGGGTAGCCGCGACTGGCGCGGGCGCGGGCCGGGTATAGTCAGCTCCGGCGGAACGCGGACTTTCCCCGCCAGCGGCGCGGGCTGCAGCGGCAACCGCCTCGCTCGCCGACGCAATGGTCGGGGCGGGAGCGCTGGCTACGGGAGTCTGCCTTGGCGGCGCTGGCCGCGATGCGCCGGCGGTTGCCGGAATGGTCGTGCCGAGATCGGCGGCGGCGAGTTGCCGTGATCGCGCTGCGTCGGCCTGCGCCGAGAGTTCACCAGCCATTGCCACGCCCTGCTGGCGCTGCTCGATCGGGATGAACCCGTCCATCTGTGCCAGCGCGGGCTTGGCCTGATCGAGCCCGGCCTGCTGGGCCAGGCTGACCAGGGCATAGGCGCGCGGCCAATCCTTGGGCACATTGTCGCCGTTGAAATGCGCGATCCCGAGGAGGTACTGCGCGCGCGGGTCACCGCGTTCGGCTGCCGCCTTGATGAAGGGCATCGCTTGCACCCGCTCGCCGCGCTGGAACAGCAGCAGCCCGTAATTGTCCGCCGCCTGCAGATGGCCCCGTGCGGCAGCCTGGCCGAACAGCGTTTCAGCGCGCGCCAGATCCTGGGGTACGCCCCGGCCAAGCTTATAAGCTTGTCCAAGGTTGAACTGCGCATCGGCGTCGCCGCGCACAGCCGGACCCTGCCACTCCTTGATTGCGGCCGGAAAATCGCCGCGCGTCCATGCCTCGACCCCGGCTTTGACGTCAGCGAATGCCGCCGTTCCGGTCAGACTCGCGGCGGCGAGCAATGCGGCGAACAAGTACTTGCGACCCATCGAAAAAATCCCTGCAATCTCCGCACCGATTAACTCCGGCGCGGCCAGCCCGGTCAGGCAGCGCAACCAGCCTTGCGGTTCGTGCCTGACACAATGCTTAACTGACATAGTAAATGGCCGGTTAGCAAAGGCTTTATGCGCCAAAACAGGCTGCAATTGCGCAAACAGCCAGCAGCGCCGTTAACTCAAAATTAGGAACGTTCTGCGATCCCCGGCTGGAATTCAATCTTAGCCACATTTGCATTTCAGGGGGATAAGGCTTTGCGCGTACTCGCATTGGCATCGCAGAAGGGGGGCTCTGGCAAGACCACGTTGTCCGGTCACCTCGCCGTGCAGGCTCAGCGCGCCGGCGCCGGACCGGTCGTTCTGATCGACATCGATCCGCAAGGTTCGCTGGCCGATTGGTGGAACGAGCGTGAGGACGAGTTTCCGGCGTTTGCGCAGACCACGGTTGCGCGGCTCGCCGCTGACCTTGCAGTGCTGCGCCAGCAGGGCTTCAAGCTTGCGGTGATCGATACGCCGCCCGCGATCACCATGGCGATCCAGTCGGTGATCTCGGTCGCCGAACTGATCGTTGTCCCGACCCGCCCGAGCCCGCACGACCTGCGCGCCGTGGGCGCGACGGTCGATCTGTGCGAACGTGCCGGCAAGCCGCTGATCTTCGTGGTCAACGCTGCAACCCCCAAGGCCAAGATCACCTCCGAAGCCGCTGTCGCGTTGTCGCAGCACGGCACCGTTGCGCCGATCACGCTGCACCACCGGACCGACTTTGCCGCCTCGATGATCGATGGCCGGACGGTGATGGAAGTGGAGCCCAACAGCCGCTCGGCTGGCGAAGTCGTCGCGCTGTGGAACTATATCGCTGATCGGCTCGAAAAGAACTTCCGCCGCACCGTGTTCGCGGCTCCGGGCAGTGTTTCGATGATGCCGGGTGCCAATCGAGCAGCTGCGGGCGGCTTTGGCCGCCGCGTCGTCGGTTCGTGACGGGGGCTCAGACACACATGAGCGATCCCAAACCATTCGCGTCGCTTGGACCGACGCTGCTCGCCCGCAAGGGCGGCGCGAAGCCAGCCATGCGGTCGCAATTGCAGCCGCTGCAGCAGTTCCACGAAGCCACCGCGCGCCAGCTGGATGAGGAAGACCTCGGCTGGAACGACATGGGGCATGACGACCCGGCCGATGTGGTGCCGATCCAGCCCGAGCTGGTTCACAGCGAACCGGCCGGGAAGCCCGCAGTGGTTCACCAGCAGGAAGATGTCGCGCGCCGCGTTGCCGGTCCCAAGCCGGTTATCGTGCGCGACAACCCACGCACGCGCCGCTCGGCGCTGTCGGACGGACGCCGCGCGGCCTTCACGCTGCGGGTCGATGCCGAACGTCATCTCAAGCTGCGGCTTGCGTGCACGATCCGTAATCGCAGCGCGCAGCAACTGGTGACCGACGCACTCGACCGGCTGCTGGCCGATCTGCCCGACATCGCCGAACTCGCCGCGCAAGTCACCAAGCGCCAGAAATAATACCAAATTCCGTGAAAGGGAGTGTTCCCATGTCCGCCAATCGCATCAATCGCCGCTTCAAGACTGCCAGCCTCTCACTCGGCCTCGCCGGAGTGATCGCGCTGGCCTCGTTTGCGGGCGGCGAGACTGTCGTAGCCGCTCCCAAGCCCGACCAGACGGCCGCCCAGGCCCAGGCCGAGCTCAAGAAGGGGCATGTCGACAAGGCGATCGCGCTGGCCGAAGCGGCCGTGCAGGGCGCTCCGCGCGAACCTTCGTACCGCGCGCTGCTCGGTCAGGCTTACTTGCGCGCCGGGCGGTTCGACTCTTCGGTTGCTGCGCTCAACGATGCGATGACCCTGGGCGACAATTCTGCGCGCACCGCACTGGCGCTGTCGCTGGCCAATGTCGCGGCGGGTGACAACCGCGAGGCGGTCGCGATTCTCGACGATTGGCGCGATGCGATCCCGGTGACTGACATTGGCCTTGCGCTGGCACTCGCCGGACAGACCGGCCGCGGCGTGGCGATGCTCAACGATGCGCTGCGGGCCGGCAATTCCACCCCCAAGCTACGCCAGAACCTGGCCTATGCCTTCGCGCTCGACGGGCGCTGGCGCGAGGCGCGGATGATGATCCAGCAAGACGTTCCGGCCAACGAGGTCGACGCCCGGATCGGCGCCTGGGCTTCGCAGGCCAAACCTGAAGACTACAAGCAGCGCGTTGCCGCGCTGCTCGGCACGCCGCTGCGCAGTGATCCCGGGATGCCGGTGCGCCTGGCGCTGTCGGCCTCGTCCGAGACCGAGCAACTCGCGGCTGAAGCGACTGCGGTTGTACCGGCGGTTGCCGCACCGGTAGCGGCTGTCGCGGCTGCGCCGTCGGAACTTCCTCCGGTTGACGGTTCGGCGGTCGCCACGCCAGTCGAGGTCGCCAGCCTTGCGGCAGCGCAAATGCCGGTCGCCGAAGCGCCCAGCGAAGCGGTTGTTCCTGTCGGAGCGCCAAGTGCGCGCTTTGACCAGGCCTTTGCCGCCGGTTCGATCAATTTTGTCTCGGTCCCGGTCGTCCAGGCCGTGCCGGTCCGCGCCGAAACGGTGCGTGTCGCGGCCCGGCCTGCGCCGCGTGCGACTTCTGCCGCACCGCGCCGCAGTGTTGCCGTGGCGGCCCGTCCGGTCGCCAAGGGCGGATCGCATCTGGTTCAGCTCGGTTCGTTTTCCAGCCAGCAAGGCGCGCGCCGCGCCTGGGGCATCTTCGCTGCGCGCAATCCCGCGCTGCGCGGTTACAAGATGACGATCACGCAGGCGACCGTGAAGGGCAAACTCTACTGGCGCGTTGCCGCTGCCGGGTTTGATGCCGGCGGCGCGCAGGGGATGTGCTCGTCGGTCAAGAAGCGCGGCGGGGCCTGCTTTGCCTATGCCACACCGCGTGCAGCTGCTCCGGCTCTCGCAGTCGCACGGCCGGTCCGAGGGCCAGCATTGGCGCGTCGCTAAGGTTATCTCCCAAGCAAGAACAACGGGTTAGCAACTCAAGCGTGGAGCCCTCGGTCGGAAACGGCCGGGGGCTTTGCTATTTGCCGACCTCAACCCCGCCCTTGAACACCCGTAGCGCGCGGCCCTGGACCGGGAGCTTGTCGAACGGGGTGTTTCCGGCAGTTGCAGCCATCTGGCCCGAATCGACCAGCCACGGCTTGTCGGGATCGATCAGCACGAGGTCGGCTTCCTTGCCGACGCCAAGCACCCCTGCTTCCACGCCCAACAGTGCTGCCGGATTGCCCGCCAGAAGCTGAAACGCACGCGCAAGGTCAATCACACCATCGCGGATCAGTCCAAGCGTCAGCGGCAGCAGAGTTTCCGCGCCTGCCATCCCCGGCTCGGCATCGGCGAACGGCAAGCGCTTGTCCTCCGGCCCGCGTGGATCGTGGCCAGAGGCGATCACGTCGATCGTCCCGTCAGCCAGCGCGGCCAGCACCGCCTGCCGATCGGCCTCGCTGCGCAGCGGCGGAGAGAGCCGCGAGAAGGTGCGGAAATCCGATGTCGCAATGTCAGATAGCATGAAATGCGCGGGCGTGATCCCGGCGGTCACGGCAATACCGCGCGCCTTGGCTTGCCGCACCAGATCGAGCGACGCGGCGGTCGTCACCTGGCGGAAATGGAGCCGTGCGCCGGTCAGCTCGGCCAGCGCGAGGTCGCGGGCCACGGCCAAAGCTTCGGCCGCAGCGGGGGCAGAGGGCAAGCCGAGCCGGGTCGCCATCTCGCCAGCAGTTGCAACCGCGCTGCCGGTCAATCCGGCATCCTCGGCATGGGCAATCACCACCAGCCCCAGCATCGCGCAGTAGGATAGCAGCCGGTGCATCGCTCCGCTGTCGGCGATCCAGCGCCGTCCGGTCGCCACCGCCTTGGCCCCGGCATCGCGCATCAGCGCCAGTTCGGCGAGCTCGCTCCCTTCCAGCCCGCGCGTTGCGGCGGCGAGTGGGTGGACCCACAGGTCGGGTTTGCCCGACTGCGCGGCGAAGCGCACTGCCGCGGGCTTGTCGAGCACCAGCGACTGGTCGGGCATCAGGGCCGCGCGGGTGATCCCGCCGAAGTGGAACGCGGGCTTGTCGATCGCGAAAACGCCAAGGTCGACGATGCCCGGCGCGATCAGTGCGCCTTTGGCGTTGATGACCTGATCGCCGTCCTGTGGCGTGACGTCGCCGAGCGCGACGATCCTGCGGCCTTCGCAGCGCAGTCCGCCCGTCTGCGGCTTGCCTTCGGGAAGGACCAGACGGCCACCGGTGACAGTCAGGGGGGCGTGCATGCTCATGCCCAGCCCTCCAAGCCGCGCGCTTTGCGGGTCAGCACGTCAAGGCAGGCCATCCGGATCGCCACCCCCATTTCGACCTGGGTGGTGATTGCGGAACGGCCCGCAAGATCGGCGACATTGCTGTCAATCTCGATCCCGCGGTTCATCGGGCCGGGGTGCATCACCAGCGCATCGGGTTTGGCTTTGGCCAATCGCTCCAAAGTCAGCCCGTAAAGATGGCGGTATTCGCGCGGGCTTGGGATGAACTGGCCGCTCATCCGCTCCTGCTGAAGCCGCAGCATCATCACCACATCCGCGCCATCGAGCGCGGCATCGAAATCAGAATAGGGGGTCACCTTCATCCCTTCGATCCCGGTCGGCATCAGCGCAGGTGGGGCACAAACCCGGACATCGGCGCCCAGCGTGGTCAGGCAATGAATGTTCGAGCGCGCGACCCGGCTGTGCAGGATGTCGCCGCAGATCGTGATCGTCAGCTTGCCGAAATCGCCTTTGGCGCGGCGGATCGTCAGCGCGTCGAGCAGGCCTTGCGTCGGGTGCTCGTGCTGCCCGTCACCGGCGTTGAGCACCGGGCAATCGACCTTGTCGGCGATCAGCTGGACCGCGCCCGAACTGGCGTGGCGGATCACCATTGCATCGGCGCGCATTGCATTAAGGGTCATCGCCGTGTCGATCAGCGTCTCGCCCTTTTTCACGCTAGATTGCGCGGCGTGCATGTTGACCACGTCCGCGCCCAGCCGCTTGCCCGCAATCTCGAAGCTCAGCAGCGTGCGGGTAGAGTTTTCGAAGAAGGCGTTGATGATCGTCAGCCCGCGCAACCGGTCATCGCGCTTGCTGGCGGAGCGGTTGAGATCGACCCATTGCTCGGCCTCGTCGAGCAGGAACAGTATCTCCCACGGGGCGAGTCCCGCAACACCGGTCAAGTGGCGGTGCGGGAAAGCGGCGGAACCGGCAGGATAGCGGTCTGCATTCGGCAGCGCGGCCGAAACCGGCGGATTTACGCCATACTCGGCCATGAATTGCCGGAGCCGCAAGGCCGTGCTGGCGCGCAGATCCCGGCCGGTGCGCAGCTGCGAAACGAACGGCTTGTCGCGCAGCGCCAGCTCTCCGAAGCGGGTTTCCGACAGGCCGTTCCGCGCACAGAACGCCTCAATCTCTTGCAGCAGGTCATCCATGGTCGCGCCATAGGTTGGATTAAACCAACCGTAAAGGTGGGAAATCGCGCGATTGCCAATCGGGGTGCGCGCCTTATCTAGTCTGGCAAATCCGCCAAACGGGGCATCTCGATGATATTCGCGCGCAAAGTCTGGAAATTGCTGGTTGCGGTCAAGGACGGGCTCGCGCTGCTGTTCCTGATGCTGTTCTTCGCCCTGCTCTACATGGCTTTGACCGCGCGACCGAGCCCGGCCGAAGTGCGTGACGGGGCGTTGCTGCTGCGGCTCAATGGCTCGGTAGTGGAAGAACCGGCGGTGCGCGATCCGCTCGACAGCCTGCTTTCCACCACGGTCCCGACTGCCGAATATCGCACCCGCGATCTGGTGCGCGCGCTGGAGGCAGCGGCGCAGGATGACCGGATCAAGGCAGTGGTGCTCGATCTGTCGCGCTTCCTGGGCGGCGGGCAGGTCAGCCTGGCCGAGGTTGGCGCGGCGATGGACAAGGTCCGCGCGGCGAAGAAGCCCGTGCTGGCCTGGGCGGTCGGCTATGCTGACGATGGCGTGATGCTCGCGGCCCATGCCAGCGAGGTCTGGGTCGATCCGCTGGGCGGAGCTTTCGTGATGGGGCCGGGCGGCAACCGGCTCTACTACGGGCAGTTGCTCGAACGCTTCAAGATCACCGCGCACGTCTTCAAGGTCGGCACCTTCAAGGATGCGGTCGAACCTTATGTGCGCAACGAAATGTCGGAACCCAGCCGCGAAGCGCGCCGCGCGCTCTACGCAACTGTCTGGGAACAGTGGCAGGCCAATGTGAAGCAAGCCCGGCCCAAGGCAGACATTGCGCGGGTTGCCGCGGACCCGGTCGGCTGGCTCAAGGCGTCGGGCGGCAATGCCGCTGAGGCTGCGCGTGCCGCCGGACTGGTTGACCGGATCGGCGACAAGGTGGCTTTCGGAGAGCGGGTCAAGGCCTTGGCGGGGCCTGACCCGCTGAGCAATCTGCCGGGAAAATATGCATTTACCGCGCTGGGACCGTGGCTTGCGGCCAATCCCGCAGAAACAAGCGGCAAGGCCATCCCCGTGGTCACCGTCGCGGGCGAAATTGTTGACGGCAAGGCCGGACCGGGCACAGCGGGCGGCGACCGGATTGCAAAGCTGATCGATGAAGCAACCGCCTCCGAGGCTCCGGCGTTGGTGCTGCGGGTGGATTCACCGGGTGGCTCGGTGATGGCGTCAGAGGCGATCCGCACCGCGCTGGAACGGTTCAAGGCAGGCAAGGACGGCAAGGCCCGTCCGGTCGCGGTGTCGATGGTCAACTATGCAGCGAGCGGCGGCTACTGGGTCTCCACCCCGGCGCAGCGGATTTTCGCAGAACCTGACACGATCACCGGTTCGATCGGCATTTTCGCGGTGTTCCCCAGCTTCGAGCGTGCACTGGCGGACTATGGCGTCACCGGAGATGGCGTTCGGACCACTCCGCTGTCGGGCCAGCCAGATCTGCTCACCGGGCTGACACCCGAGGTTGCAGGGATGCTCCAAGCCAACATTGAATCGAACTATGGCCGGTTTCTGGCGCTGGTCGGCAAGGCGCGCGGCAAGGCTCCGGCAGAGATCGACCGGATTGCGCAGGGCCGCGTCTGGGACGGCGGCACCGCGCGGCAACTGGGGCTGGTCGATGAATTCGGCGGGCTTGATACGGCGCTCGGCTGGGCGGCCAAGCAAGCCAAGCTGGCCGATGGCGAATGGTATCCGGCCTATCTGGGTGAGGACGGCAATCCCTATGGCTCGCTGCTCGAACGCCTGATGGGCGACGACGAGGAGGATGCGGGCGAGGACGCCGCGCGCGACTTTGTGGCGCTTTCGGCGGCCAGTCAGCAGGCGCAGGTCCGCGCGGCGCTAGCCTCGTTCGAGCGGTTGTTCACGGTGCGTGGCGCGCAGGCCTATTGCCTGGATTGTGACATTCCGAGTGCCGGTAGCTTGGGCAAGCCCAGAACCAGCCTTGGCCAAACAATCCGGGCCTATTTCGGTCTGTAAGCTCGTCAGAGCTGCTCAGGCGGAACTTCCTGCGGGACCACGCCGGGCTGGGCCTGGTCAGGCTCGACCGGCTGGATCTCGTCCGGCTGGCGCGGCATCGGTTCGGTGTTCGGGCGCTGCGGGGTTTCGGGCGGTGACTGCGGCTCGATCGTATCGGGTTTTGCGGGGGGCTGGGTGGCCATCAAACGGGTTCCTCTTCGCCGGTTCAACGCGTTCCGACGCAACCGGTTCCCCGCAGGCCGCGTCGCGGCTTGCCCTTTGCCGCACGGACCACTAAGGGCCACGCCTTGATTCCCGGCTTCGGGCGCGCAGGCGCACGGGGCCAACGGGTCTCGACGCTCGCGGGCGTGGCGGAATTGGTAGACGCGCTGGTTTTAGGTACCAGTATCGCAAGATGTGGGGGTTCGAGTCCCTTCGCCCGCACCAGTTTCCGCCCTGCGCAAGCGTCAGGCTCATTCATGTTCTAACTAAGGCTTTCATTGTCATGCAGATTGTCGAGACCACCAACGAGGGTTTGAAGCGCGCCTATTCGATCAAGATCGCGGCCAAGGACATCGCCGCGCGGATCGATGGTGAGATCAAGAAGATCGCGCCGCAGGTGCGGATGCCCGGCTTCCGCCCCGGCAAGGTCCCCGCCAATCTGGTCAAGAAGATGCACGGCCCGGCGATCCACCAGGAAGCGCTCAACACCTCGATCCGCGAAGCAATGGATTCGCTGATGAACGAGAAGAAGCTGCGTCCGGCGATGCAGCCGCAGGTTGAACTCGGTGACGGCTATGACGAAGGCAAGGACGCTGAGCTGACCGTTGCGCTCGAAATTTTGCCCGCGATCGAAGCGCCCAGCCTCGATGGCCTGAAGCTCGAAAAGCTGGTTGTGCCGGTGAGCGATGCCGAAGTGGACGAGGCCGTGGCGAAGATCGCCAGCCAGCAGAAGAGCTTCGTCGACGCCAAGAAGGGCAAGAAAGCCGAAGACGGCGACCAGCTGATCATCGACTTCGTCGGCAAGCTTGACGGCGTGGAATTCGACGGCGGCAAGGCCGAAGATGCAGCGCTTGAAATCGGTTCGGGCCGGTTCATCCCGGGCTTCGAGGAACAGCTCGTCGGTGCCAAGGCGGGCGATGCCAAGACCATCACCGTGACCTTCCCGGCCGACTATCAGGCCGAAAACCTCAAGGGCAAGGACGCGACCTTCGACATCACCGTCAAGGAAGTCAAAGTCCCGGGCGAAGCCAAGATCGACGACGACTTCGCCAAGTCGCTCGGCCTGACCGACCTGGCCCAGCTGCAGGGCTTGCTGCGCGGCCAGCTGGAGCAGGAAAACGCCGGTCTGACCCGCACCCAGATGAAGCGCGCGCTGCTTGACGTGCTCGCCGCGGGCCACGATTTCGACGTTCCGCCGTCGATGGTCGAGGCCGAGTTCGAGCAGATCTGGCAGCAGCTTCAGCAGGAAGCCGCCAAGGAAGAAGATCCCGCTGCCGCGCTCAAGGAAATCGAGGACGAGAAGGACGAGTATCAGGCAATCGCCGTGCGCCGCGTCCGGCTTGGCCTGCTGCTGTCCGAAATCGGCCAGGCCAATGGCGTCGATGTGAGCCAACAGGAAATGTCGATGCTGCTGCAGCAGGCTGCGCAGCAGTACCGCCCGGAAGATCGCCAGCGCTTCGCTGAATATATCCAGTCCGAACCGCTTGCCGCCGCGCAGCTGCGCGCGCCGCTTTACGAGGACAAGGTCGTCGACTTCCTGTTCGACAAGGCCGAAGTCACGACACGCGAAGTGACCAAGGACGAGCTTCAGGCCGCAATCGAAGCGGAAGAGACCGCTCCGGCCGCCGCCAAGCCCGCCAAGAAGGCTGCCGCGAAGAAGCCAGCCGCGAAAAAGGACGAGGCTCCGGCTGAGGAAGCCAAGCCTGCCAAGAAGGCCGCTGCTCCGAAGAAGGAAGCCGCACCCAAGGCCGAAAAGGCCGAGGCTGCACCCGCCAAGAAGGCCCCAGCCAAGAAGGCTGCTGCCAAGAAGTAAGTTTACGCGAAACTGCACGATCAAGGCCTCCGGAACCCGGGTTCCGGAGGCCTTTCGTTGCCCGGAGTGAAGGGCTTTGCATCCCGGTGCGCGCCGCTGACACCCAGCGGGGATCGAGGCCATGGCCCGCAGCGTCCCGTGCCATCGCCGGGGCAGTGAGTCCAAATCCCGGTCGGATAAAGGGTTAAAGCCCTTGAACATCCTGCCACCAGACGCGACATAGCGGCTTCAACCAGTGAGGATCTCCATGCTCGACCTGTTCGGCGCCTCGGGCGCACAAGGCAAATTCACCAATGACCCGATCACTGGCGCGCTGGTGCCGATGGTGGTCGAACAATCGAGCCGCGGTGAGCGCTCGTTCGACATCTTCTCGCGCCTGCTGCGTGAACGGATCATTTTCCTGACCGGCGAGGTTGAGGACAACATGGCCTCGCTGATCGTCGCCCAGCTGCTGTTCCTTGAAAGCGAGAATCCCAGCAAGGACATCTCGATGTACATCAACTCGCCGGGCGGCGTGGTGACGGCCGGCATGGCGATCCACGATACCATGCAGTACATCCGGCCCAAGGTGGCAACGGTCTGCATCGGTCAGGCCTGCTCGATGGGCTCGTTCCTGCTTGCCGCGGGTGAGCCGGGGATGCGCGTAGCCTTGCCGCAGGCGCGGATCATGATCCACCAGCCATCGGGCGGTGCGCGCGGGATGGCCAGCGATATCGAGATTCAGGCGCGCGAAATTCTGCGGCTCAAGCACACCATGCACGAGCTCTATTCCAAATATACCGGCAAGTCGGTCAAGCAGGTTGCCGAGGCGATGGATCGCGACACCTGGCTGGAAGCGAACGAGGCAAAGGAATTCGGCCTGGTCGACAAGGTGTTCGAATCCCGCCCGGAAGGTGACGGCACTGGCGGCGAAAAGGGTTCGGGCGGCGCTCCCGAGTGACGGGAACCGGCGGCCGGGTAATGAATTATCCACCCTGCCGCTTCAGCCGCGTGCAATGTGATGCTGCTATGAGGCAGGATTGATAAATGCTCTCGCCCGTTTAGAGTCGGGCGAGTCCCTCCCAAGCGGGAGGCAACAGGAACAGGCATGACCAAACTGAGCGGATCAGACGCAAAAAGCACCCTCTACTGCAGCTTCTGCGGAAAATCGCAGCATGAGGTGCGCAAGCTCATTGCCGGGCCGACGGTGTTCATCTGCGATGAATGCGTGGAGCTGTGCAACGACATCATCCGCGAGGAAACCAAGGCGGGAATCGCCGGCAAGAAGGACGGCGGCGTACCCAGCCCGCGCGATATCTTCGAGACGCTGAACGACTACGTGATCGGC
>Ga0114940_10000382_pt1 | contig 22377 bp, 22 predicted proteins | sample ColdCreekSource_FD_87195 | JGI IMG/M metagenome (GOLD analysis project Ga0114940, IMG submission 87195) | Groundwater microbial communities from Cold Creek, Nevada to study Microbial Dark Matter (Phase II) - Cold Creek Source | ecosystem: Environmental > Aquatic > Deep subsurface > Groundwater ... | reverse complement strand
GTAGTAAGTAATGTTTAACCCGCTCATCAATACAAAACTACCATAAGGAAATTAATTGGAATGACTATAGAATATGGTTCGGTAGTTAAGATATCGGCAGGTTCAACGTTACTTTTCTGTCACCAGAAATCGGGATCGTCACCGAAGATGAATCCTGCTCCCAGTTAATAAAGTGCTTCCCACGAATGCTATAGTCAGGAACCTTAGCACCTAATTTATCCCAATATTGAATTTGCCAAACTTCGCGATCAGTAGCAGACTCCACAACGGATAGCTTGATATAGCGATCGCGCCCCTGAAACCAGTTGCCTACACTCATGTTGGAGGCATTGGCCGTAAACCGACCATCGGGAGATTTTTGAACTTCACCTGTGCCAGATGGGCTGAACCTAAAACCAGCAGAGATCAGGATAACGCCACCGACTACTCCCCCTGTTGCAACCCAAAAGAACTTTCCCATTCATACCGCCCCAATCATCGAATAATCAATTATTAATATGTTTATGTTGTCTATTTAATTGGGCGATATACAAAATCCATTTAAGATTTAATTGAGCGCAATTTCCAGCGGATCTGATTCAGTTAGATGAATTTGAAAGTATCTACAACTTACTACATTTTGCTTTATATCAACTGACATAGAGAAAATCTAAAACAAATTTTAAAGCAGAGGGGTGTTCGACTAAACTTACAGGTAGAGTTTGCGCTGACATGAAATACTTATGGACAATCTTGCACTTTGGCAACGTTATCAAGACTGGCTTTACTTCAATGAAGATTTAGGATTCTATCTAGATATAAGCCGCATTAGCTTTGATGCAGCTCAAATCGAACAATTAAAACCCAAGTTTGACAAGGCATTTAAAGATATTGAAGCTTTAGAAGGGGGAGCGATCGCCAATCCTGATGAAAACCGTATGGTTGGTCATTATTGGTTACGAGACCCTAATTTAGCCCCCACTGCGGAACTCCGCCAGGATATTATCGACACCAATAATCGAGTGCTGGATTTTCAGCAAAAAGTCCACAGTGGAGAGATTCATCCTCCTAACAGTGCCAAGTTTACCGATATTCTGTCCATCGGCATCGGCGGTTCGGCTTTAGGGCCACAGTTTGTAGCTCAGGCTCTAGCACCGAGTAATCCACCCCTCAGAATTCATTTTATTGATAATACTGACCCTGCGGGCATTGATCAAGTGATTGCCGAGATTGGCGATCGCCTTTCCACCACTCTAGTCTCAGTGATTTCTAAATCTGGTGGCACCCCCGAAACCCGTAACGGGATGCTGGAAGTTAAAAAAGTTTATGCTGACCACAATCTAGATTTTGCTGCTCATGCCTTTGCCATTACAGGGAAAAGCAGTAAATTAGAGGCGATCGCTGAACGAGAAGGTTGGCTAGCTATTTTTCCCATGCGGGATTGGGTTGGGGGAAGAACTTCGGAATTATCTCCCGTGGGATTAGTGGCTGCGGCACTTCAGGGAATTGACATTAAAGAGATGTTGGAAGGTGCTAAAGCGATGGATGCGTTAACCCGTAAGCCTAGCCTGAAAGATAATCCCGCTGCACTACTGGCAATGGCTTGGTACTGTGCTGGTCATGGCAGAGGGGAAAAAGACATGGTAATTCTGCCCTATAAAGATAGCCTATTGCTGTTTAGTCGCTACCTCCAGCAGCTAATTATGGAGTCTTTAGGCAAAGAAATGGATCTTGATGGCAAGGTGGTTAATCAGGGGATTGCGGTTTATGGTAATAAGGGTTCAACCGACCAACATGCTTATGTTCAGCAGCTAAGAGAAGGGGTTAACAACTTTTTCCTCACTTTTATTGAAGTCTTAAAAGATCGTTCTGGGGAATATGTCGAAATCGAACCTGGTACTACCTCTGGGGACTATCTCAAAGGATTTTTATTAGGTACTCGCACTGCACTGAATGATAAACAGCGAGATTCCATTACCATTACCATCCCCAGGGTGAATGAGCGGATTGTTGGTGCTTTAATTGCCCTTTATGAACGGGGAGTTAGTATGTATGCTTCTTTGGTTAACATCAATGCCTATCACCAACCTGGGGTTGAGGCGGGGAAAAAGGCAGCAGCGACAGTATTAGATATTCAGAAGAAAGTCGTCGATACTCTGCAACAAACTGATGCGCCTTTATCTCTGGATGAATTGGCATCTAAGGCTCAAATCAGAGATGAAGTGGAAACTGTATATAAAATTGTCCGCCATCTCAATGCCAACAAGCGAGGGATTATCGTCCACGGTAATATTGGACAACCCCAGACAATTAAAGTTGCTTGGCAAAAATAAATGGGCTTCGCCCTAGCTATCAGCCACTAGCTACTAGCTACTAGCTGCAATCAAATAAATCGTTTAGCAACAAAAGGTAAAAGAATCAAATATCGATGTTAGTTGGGTTATTCCTGGGGTAACCCAACATCATAAATCTCTAGTTTGAAGGTCTTAACTGGGTATTAACTGTTCTAGACGATCTTGCCAAATTTTAAGTTTGAGTGACCAAGGATATTCAGGATTCTGAGTCCAAAAAACATATCCAGCAACCCCTAAGGTTGCGATAAAACCTAGTAACAAAATACCTAATCGACTTCCCCCACGCTTTTTAGAGGATGATTGAGTTGGTTGAGGTGGTTGTTCTTCTGGGGTTTCCTTCAACTGTATCTTGGTTGCCGTTGCCGTTGCCGTTGCCGGTTGAATTACTGTATTTGTTTCAGTCATTGGTCGTTCCTTGACCATTAAAGTTGTTTTTTGGTTGCTGGCGACGGATAATTTAGTATGGCGATCGCTAATTACCGATTTAAGCCTAGCACCTTTGAGATTGGCTCGATCTAGATCCACACCACATATATTTGCTCCCACTAAATCACTATTAGTTAAATTGGCATTGGTGAGATTGCTATGGCGCAGAATAGCATTGTTTAGTTTGGCATTGGTCAAATTGGCTTCCTCAAAGTCAACCCCCTGAAGATTGGCATTACTTAAGTCCGTACCGCTGAGATTCTTTTTCGCTGCACCATGATTAACAATTTCCCAAACGGAATACCATTTGAGATCGACCATAGTTTTTTGGCTAAACTTAGCCGTTTTTAGGTTAGCAAACTTTAATTCTGCATCTTTAAAATAGGCACCACAACAGAGTGCGCCACCGAGATAAGCTGAGGTCAGATTTGCCTGGCTAAAATAAGCATTTCTCAAGTCTGCATCTTCTAAGATAGCCCCCGTTAAATCTGCTTTATAAAGATAGGCACTGTTTAAATTAGCTCGATTAAAATTCACGTTATGCAATTTAGCATTGCTCAGTTCTGCATTACTTAAATCGGCACGAAATAAGTTAGAATTGCTCAGATCGACACCAGAAAAGTTTTTATTTCCAGCTTGATGATTAACAATATCATATACCTGACGATACTTAATTGCCATGATTGTTTTAGCATTAAGAGTAGCCTGAGCAAAGATGACATAATCTAAGTTTGCTCCTTTAAAATTAGCATCAAAAAGATTTGCCCCCAATAGGTTAGCCTGGGCTAAATTGGCATTAGTAAACTGAGCCTTACTTAAGTCTGTCTGACTAAAATTAGTCTGTTTCAATATAGCTTTGTAGAGGTTGATGCCTCTTAGGTTAAGATTACTCAGATTAGCGTGAGAAAGGTCAGGAATTACTTTTTTATGGCTTTGATACCAGCTATTCCAGGCTTCAACTCCTTCCTTGATTAATGCTAAATGCTCTGAGTTTGCCATTTTAAAATTACCTAATAGAATTTACTGATAACTACAATCAAGATAAACTAGTCTTTTTAACGAGCCAAATGATGATATATTCACCAAATATTAGATATATATCGTAGTATGACACCTTCGTCTTTGCCACATCAAGCAATAATATACTTATAGCTGATATTTATACTGACAATCTAGTATATAAATTGCAGATCAAGTGTGAAGTTTTCGATAAATATCAACTAATACAAACAAGATTAATTAAAGTATTGCTAATCTCAGAACTGAGAAAAAAGCTAGAATCTAGATGTTTAACAAAACTTATAGAATATTCCGTTTATGCTGCGTCCAGAGCAAAGAGTGAAATTAGATGCTACGAACGATCTTGATTTTTATGATTCTCCTCGACTAGTAACCCATGTAGATCAGGGGTTTATCGATCGCCTAACCAACCTTTACCAAGCAGAACTATCGTCAGATACTCGTATTTTAGACTTAATGAGTAGTTGGGTGTCTCATTTACCAGAGACAATGAAATTTGCTCATGTAGAAGGACATGGGATGAACGAAGCTGAATTAGCCAAAAATCCTCGTCTAGACCATTATTTTGTCCAAAACCTCAACCAAAATCCCCAACTACCTCTAGCAAATGCTGATTTTGACGCTGTTTTAATTACTGTTTCAATTCAATACCTACAATATCCCGAAGCAGTTTTATCCGAGATTTATCGTGTGCTAAAGCCGAATGGGATCGTGATTATTAGCTTTTCAAACCGTATGTTTTATCAAAAAGCGATCGCTGTTTGGCGAGATGGGACAGATACCGAACGAGTAAATTTAGTCAGACAATATTTTCAGTCTGTTGATGGCTTCACAACCCCCCAAGTAGTAGTGCATCAAACTCCTGTAGCTGGTTTTCTCCAGATGCTGGGTTTAGCGGGGGGCGATCCCTTTTATGCAGTGATGGCACGTAAAATGGAGTTCCCCTAAAGGACTAGCTCCTTACGTCGCGTCGGGAGTTAACGACTAAAAACTAAAGACTAAGAACTAACTTTATGACACTTTTGGCACAAACCAAAAAACTCTAGGGTGTGATAATAGACCTTAAAGGTGTGGGAAGTTTCTAACTGCTGTTCTAAATTATGTACAGGGCATTCATTGATCGCGATCGAGGTGCCACAGTTAACACAGGTGAGATGATGGCGATCGCTTTTAATTAAACTATATTCGGACTCTCCGTTGGCTAAAGTCCTTACCTGGACTTCTCCCTGTAGTTTCAAAGCCTCAAGAGAACGATACACCGTAGCCAAACCCATATCCTGTTGACGATGACGCAGTTCAATATATAGATCTTGCGCTGAAATAGAACGTTTTAGACTTTGAAGTAAGGTCATAATGCGTTCTTGAGAACGAGTACGTTGCGTTTTCATATATTTGCTACTTGAGATCGAACCTTAGTCTATCTTACGTTGTTAGGTTAGTTGATCTTAACTCGTGATTTAACATCTTCTCCTGGATTAATTGCCAACGGATAATTCTGGTAATTGATTTCTCTTGATCTTTTGATCTTTACTAGGCAAAAAATTTTTATTCGCTATTAAGGTTAGTTTTCTGATAAAGTTACCTAAAATATTCGTTTTTTGCTAAATATCTTAAACGTTATATTTGCGGAGTGTAGGCAATTACAATTCCAGCTATCTAATAGATTAATTAATTGATAACTTAAGATCTCATTTTATGCTGTATCTGTGAGATTGACTATGTTTTGGATGTTAAACTGGACTTAATTCCCATAAGTTGACTCTATTTGCTTTAATAAAGCTGTTTATTCGGCAATTTTAAATTTTAGTATTTTTTATATGTTTAAAAAGAGTGATATTCTTCCATTGATTTTGGCTTTAGTTTCAACAGTATTAATTGTCGGTACGGGATTTACCTGGCTGGCGAAGAGCGATGTTACGGGGTTTGGTAAGAACGGCTTTAACAAAAGCAAGAAGATTCTCAAATCATCCGATGCTCAAGCAAATTCTTCTCCCTCTTCGACTAAAACTTCCGCAACTTCCATTAATACTCAAGGGAATTTTGTGATGCCAGTTATTGTTCCTCAAGGAACTTCCGTAGCTATCAACGGCTCAAATAAGTTAAATCAAATTAATACCTCCCTAAGAACGGGTTTTCATGATCACTATCCTGGTACGGTGATTACCACCAATGGGGATGGTAGTGATGTTGGATTAGATCTTTTGTACTCTGGGGATATTGATCTTTTGGCTCTAGATCGTCCTTTGAATGAAGCGGAGACAGCGGCTGGGTTAACTGCTATTGAGATCAATAATTCTGGAGTTAAAGGTAATCAAGAAAAGCCTGCTTTATATTACGTCTATCAAGAGCCAATTAACCCTGATATCGAAGCGTTTTTAGGCTATGCTCTTTCGGAAGAAGGAAGAGAGGCGATTGGTAGTCATTAACTCCTAAGAACCAAATTAATCTGCTTAGGCTGGGAAAGGGGGAAAGGGAAAAGGGAAAACCGTTGATCCATGAGTGAGTTATGGTGTTCCAGGAGTGACCGTGGAGTTTTGAGGTGGGGATAAATCAATTCCTGTCCCGCGATCATAAATTTCAATATCCCATTGTCCCGAACGATTGCCTTCAAAAGCAACAAATCGTCCATCAGCGCTGATACTAGGATGCCTTACTTCCCCAATAAAATTTCTAGTGAGGTTTTTGCTAGTGGCTGTGGAGCGATCATATAAATAGATATCCGACTTCCCCAACTGCTCTGAGTAATAGACGATATACCGTCCATCCCCACTGATATCAGCCTGAGACTGCATACTTCCGGGTTGATTTAATCCAGGTAGAGAAATCAAGCGTCGTCGCTGAAGATCGTATAGATACACGCTGCGCTTGGTTGTGCGATCGCTAGTGTAAACTAAATAACGACCATTATAGGAAAAATTAGCATCCCCTTCCAAAGCGAAAGAATTCAAAGAAGCGTTAAGGACTTGGGTAGGGGGAGTAATGTATCCAGGACTTTGGCAACTACCCAAAACTAAAGTTGTGATTGCCAGAATTAGCTTAACCGAAGGCCGTTTAAGACACCACTTCATCTTGCTGGAGGTTTGGTTCGAGATCGGGTATGGAGCAGCAATTTACATTGTCCAGACAGACTTTTCCCCATTGCAAAGACCAGCGGACTAATTCAACACGGTTGGTAGCACCAGTTTTTTTCAAAATATTACTAATATGATTATCAACCGTTCTCTTGCTGATTTCTAGTCTTTGAGCAATTTTATGATTACTCAACCCAGTTACCACCAGCTCAACGATTTCTAGTTCTCGGGCTGATAATAATGCTTCATGACTAATTTTCTCAGCTTCCATGTGGGTTTACCCAGTATATTTACTCACTACATCTATTCATTGTAGAAGGTAAAGTTTCCACCTAATTACTCTTGAAGTTGGAACTGAATTATTCTTTAATAATTGCAATAATTTTTGTCATCAATTACTAAATACCGTAACAGAACCTTGATGCTTTGTTACGAAACCACCAAAGGGTATTGTAAGTGCGAAGTTTCTTGTTTGAAGTTTACTTATTTTTGGATAAGTTTCGATTCTCGCCGTTCCCAAGTAACTGAACCGAACTGACTAGCTGAAACCGTCTAGTTTTAGATGATTTTCAAGGCTACTGTAGCAAACTTCGCAATACAACAGAGTAGTTAACTAAATTGACTAAAGTAAATATTCAATAGTACTAGGCATTTTTCAAAAGATTCTTGACCAAGTTATCTTTGACCATCATCTGACGAAACATTTCCAATAAATATTCTTGTGCTTGTTCTTTGCTTAACCCTTGTACCTGTTCTTGAAGCACTTTTAACTTAAACTGCTGCTCCATACTCAGTTGACCTGATAAATCCATGGGCATCACTCCTTAATCTAATAAGTACTTAGCCTCTAGCAAGACTATTTTAAAAAGCTAAGTGTTGATTTGAAATTAATCTAACACCAGACCTATAAATAGTCCATAATGTCAAGGAATAATTAATTAAAGCAATAAAAAGTTATAAAATACTTATTAAAGAACTGTGATTTTGGTGTATTTGGATGCGGAAAAAATCAAAAAATCGACTAAGCAAACGTAAGTTAAGGTAATAGCAGTTAATTTATCGATATAGTAAATAGTAATGACATCAACGATAAATTTAAGATTAGATCAAACAAAAATGAATTCGATCAAAGACGCTAAAGAATTTTTCCAACAAAGCGCAGGCAGATGGCGATCGCAACGTACCACCCATCATCTTCCCTTCAGGCGCGCAGAAAGCGGTAGCTCGGATATCAACGTCGAGTTTCTGGATGCTGGGGACGAAAAGATAGCTGTAATTTGTGAGATGCACGAAATAGATCCCCAAACAGCGATTGGTGGTGCCTTCGTAAGTTGGGATGGATCGATGGCCTGGGATAAGGAAAATGAAGACCATAAGGGAACCACTGTATTTGCCTTAATTCCTGACTCAGAAGACCTCCGCAAAGGAAAATTACTCAGAGAAAGAGGTTATGCCGAAATCGTCCCCGTGGCGGGAGAATATCATATGGATCACGATGACGGATTAGTTTTAATTACCGAATACGAAACCATGAGCATCATTGAACGCTTTTGGTTTGTGAATCCTGATCTACGGTTGCGCAGCAGTACTGTGAAAAGATTTGGTGGGTTTAATACCGCTACTTTTTGTGCTGAATCTCGCGTTAGTGAAGCAGATAATGCTCCCACGACAGCAACCCCCACTGATGCCAAGTCGCGATCGCTGGCGATTTCTGGATGGTAATTTGTCAGGAGAATAAAGTCTATTCAATTATCCGTTCTAGCTACCAAAGCAAATTTCTTCAAGGTATTTTTTGCTATGGTTTGTAGCAATAACTAATTTTAATCGAGCGGGTAATTGATGAGCAATATCTTGATTAGTAATGATGACGGTATTTTTGCTTTAGGGGTACGTACTCTAGCCAATACTCTAGCTCTAGCTGGTCATCAAGTAACGGTAGTCTGTCCAGATCGTGAGCGTTCAGCTACAGGACATGGTTTAACCCTACATCAGCCTATTCGCGCCAAAGAAGTTGATTCTGTCTTCGAGCAATCTGTGGTCGCTTGGTCTTGTTCGGGGACTCCCGCCGACTGCGTAAAATTTGCTCTCAGCGCGGTTTTAGCCACCCCTCCCGACGTTGTTTATTCGGGCATTAATCATGGACCAAATCTAGGTACAGATGTTTTGTATTCAGGTACCGTATCGGCGGCGATGGAAGGGGCATTAGAAGGTATTCCTAGTGTGGCATTTAGTTTAGCCAGTTTTTCAGATTTAGAGTTTCAGCCTGCTGCGGATTTTGCCGTAAAATTATTATCCCAACTGACCAATAATTATCCCAAACCCCCCTTGCTCAGCGTCAATATCCCTTCCGTAGCAGCTTCAGAGATAGCTGGAGTATTGGTTACCCGTCAAGGTTTACGGCGCTATATTGAGAAGTTTGAGCAGCGATTAGATCCTCGTGGCAAGAGTTATTATTGGCTGGAAGGAGAGATTGTCGAAGACATTGAACAGCCAGAGGATATTAATCTACCTCCCCACATTTTGACTGATGTTCAAGCAATTCGCGATCGCTATATTACAATTACACCATTACAGTACAATCTAACAGATGCGGCTATTGTGAAGCATCTTTATCAGCAAGAGTTTTTTAATCAAGATTAACTTTAATCTCTCTCATGGTCTTCCCAGACGTTTTAGCCAACATAGCTCTACGTATTCGTAACTCTCTAAACCTAGACCAAATCTTGGACACCACGGTAGGGGAGGTGCGGCAATGGTTAAACTGCGATCGAGTGTTGATCTATCGCTTTAACCCCGATTGGAGTGGATTAGTGATGGTGGAATCCGTCAACAATGGGGCATGGTCAATTATGGGTCGAGTCATTGCCGATCCCTGTTTTCAGCAAAGTTGGCTAGAACCTTATCGCCACGGCAGGGTAGCGAGTATCGAAGATATTTATGCCAAGGATCTGACTCCTTGCTATGTGGAATTTTTAAAGCAATATCAAATTAGAGCCAACTTAGTTGTGCCGATCTTACTGTCTCTTGACGGCGCGTACACCAAACAAAGCGGTGCAAGCAAGCCCCCGAATTCATTCGGGGGACAGCGCCTTGACCAATCAAAGGCAACAGCCTCTATTCCTCGCCTCTGGGGATTATTAATTGCCCATGAATGTGATCAACCGAGAAAGTGGCAGCAAACTGAAATTGATTTTTTGCAGCAATTAGCAACTCATGTGGCGATCGCTATTCAACAATCTATGCTGTTTGAACAACTACAGCAGTCAAGAGTAGACTTGGAACAGCGAGTTAGCGATCGCACGGCGGAATTAGAAACCGCCAATCGACAACTACAACAATTAAACCAAGAATTAACTCGCTCGAACCACGATTTACAACAGTTTGCCTATATTGCTTCCCATGACTTGCGGGAGCCGCTGCGGATGGTCACTAGCTTTACTCAACTTCTGGCTAAACGCTATTCGGGGCAACTAGATGCCGAAGCCGATCAAATCATCCATTTTGCCGTTGATGGTGCCGAGCGGATGGAAGTTTTAATCGAGGGATTGCTTGCTTATTGTCGTCTTGGTAGTCCAACTGAAACTTTTAAGTTGATCGACTGCGAGGCAGTACTAGACCAAGCTTTATCTAATCTCCAACTTGCCATTGCCGAAACCAATGCCCAAATCAGCAGAATTCCTTTACCCACCGTCATCGGCGATGCTTCCCAATTAACTCAACTGTTCCAAAATCTGATCGCCAATAGCATTAAATATCGCGGGGAAGAAACTCCCATCATTGAAATTGGTGCGAGAGAACAAGAACAAGAATATTTATTTTGGGTCAAAGATAATGGAATTGGGATCAATCCTCAATACAGCGATCGCATTTTTCAAATCTTTCAGCGTCTCCATACTAAACAGGAATATCCAGGTACGGGGATTGGGTTAGCAATTTGCCATAAAATCGTTGAACATCACGACGGCAGAATTTGGGTAGAGTCAAACCTGCAACAGGGAGCCACTTTTTACTTTACTTTTCGCAACAAAAAAGCCTTAATTCCATAGAAATGTATCTAAATTCATACTTCTCAACAACAAACAAGCGATCGCCTCACAAAAAAACATAACCTATAATTAATTTCATGACCTAAATCAGAATAAGCATGATTAGTACCCAGGATTTAGCTTTGAATTACATAACTAATGAAGCAGGAGAAAAAACTGCTGTAATTTTACCTATTGCTCAATTTGAAGAATTACTCCAAGATCTAGAAGATTTGGCAACAGTAGCGGAAAGAAGAGATGAACCGACTACTAGTCACGCCGATTTACTTGTTGAATTAAGACAAGATGAGCTTATATAAAGTTGAGTGGAAAAAGTCGGCGAAAAGAGAATTAAAGAAATTAGACAAGCAAGCTATTCCTCGAATTTTGCAAGCCGTAGAAAATTTAGCTGAGAATCCTTACTCTTCAGATAGCAAAAAACTAGTTGGTAGCGACTCTATTTACCGCATTCGCGCAGGTAATTATCGAATTATTTACAATATAAAATTTTCTATACTAACAGTTGAAGTTATCAAAGTTGGTCATCGCCGAGAAATCTATCGGAAACGATAAATTATATTTTTAGATAACGCTCAATATAGCGATCGCATTACTTTACTTTACGCAACAAAAAAGCCCTGATTCCATAGAAATGTATCTAAATCAAGTTTAAAATTAAATTAATTTCTTAAATATTTTACGATCTAAGTATAAGGTAAAAAATATCTTAGTTTATAAGTTTTTTATAACCTAATGGTTATTAATTTGCAAGTTAAATCTGCAAAAACATCATGGAAATTGCCCCAATCAGACCACCAGTGGAGATTCTTTTAGGAGAAGATAATCCTGGGGATGTCTATATTGTTCGTTCTTCTCTAACTGATAGTAAACTTCATCACAACTTTTATCAAGTTAATGATGGAGAAGCTGTAATGGCATATTTGCATCAGGAACAAGGCTATCAAAATGTACCTCTGCCCGACTTAATTTTGCTCGATCTGAACTTGCCGAAGAAAAATGGTTTTGAAGTTCTAGAAGAAATTAAAGCAGATCTAAAGCTGAAGACAATTCCTGTAGTCATTCTAACTTCTTCTAATGCCGAACAAGACATTCTGAAAAGTTACCAACTATGTGCCAATAGCTATATCGTCAAACCGTCTGATTACTTCGTCTTTTTTCAAGCCATTAAAAATATTGAGATTTTTTGGTTGAATTTAGCCAAATTACCACCCAAATTAGTAAGCAACAGCAATTAATCTTTAATTAATTATGTATAAAATAATACAGTTATCTTTTTGAGAATATAATGAAACCCTTAATTTAAGTAATCTAATTTAACATTAGACTGTATGAGTCTTAGTCAAAGTAACCAAGCACTTGATATTCTCTTGTGTGAAGATAATCTAGGGGACGTTTACATCATTACCAATGCTCTCCAAGAAAGCCAAATCAAATATAATCTTAATCATGTAACGAATGGTGAAGCAGCAATGGGATATTTGCAGCAGCAAGAAGATTATCCCACCGTATCTCGACCCGATTTAGTCTTACTAGACTTAAATTTACCCAAAAAGTCAGGTCTTGAAGTTTTACAAGAAATTAAGTCAGACCCTAAACTAAAAGCAATTCCCGTAATTATTTTGACTTCCTCTAAGGCAGAGCAAGATATTTTAAAATGCTATCAACATTATGCCAGTTGCTTTGTCACTAAACCTTTCGACTTTGAAGAATTCACTAGCGCCATTAAGAAGATTGAAAACTTTTGGCTCGAGTTAGTCCAGTTGCCACCTAAGTTTGCTCCCCACGGCAGTTCATGAATCAAAAACTATTCAATGTCTTATTAGTAGAAGATAATCTGGGTGATGCCTTTCTCATTCAAGAGCAATTTAAAAGCGCCAAGACATTTGAATATTCTATAGTTCACGTTGACTATCTAAATAAAGCAATTACTTATCTAGAGCAGTCTCCTTGTGATGTTATTTTACTAGACCTTTCCCTACCCGACAGTCAAGGTATAGAAACTCTCAAAACGATCGCCAAAAAAGCGATGCAAATACCCATCGTGATCCTGACAGGTACAAATGACGAGGAATTAGCAATTCAAGCAGTTAGACAAGGCGCTCAAGACTATTTTGTCAAAGGACAAGTAATGGGACAAGTTTTGGTTCATGCGCTCCACTACGCCATTGAACGCAAGCTGATCGAAGAACAACTCAAAACGAGAACTTATCAATTAGAAGCCTTAAATCAAGAATTAGAAGCCTTTAGCTATACAGTTTCCCATGACCTCAGAAATCCTTTAACGGTGATCAAAGGCATGGCTACTCTGCTAAAACAAAAATATGATCTCGAACAAAGAGATGAACAAGAACAACATTTTTTAAAACATATCTGCGATTCTAGCGATCGCATGGAGCAGATTATCAAAGATTTATTGATTCTCTCCCAAGTCAAAAAAAGTGAGTTGGAGATCAAACCGATAAATTTGAGCGATTTAGCGAGAGAAATTGGCGACCGCTTGCAACAACAAACTGTCAGACAAGTAAAGTTAACCATTCAGCCACAAATCATCGCCATCGGTGATGAACATCTTTTGATGCACGCTTTAGAAAATCTACTCCACAATGCCTGGAAATACAGCAGCAAAAACCAACATCCTTGTATCGAAGTCGGCGTGATCGATGCCAATCCTACGGAAGTCAGTAAAAATTTATACAAGACTGATTTAGAAGCGATCGACGATCTCCATCAAAGAAATCGCATCCGTGCCGCCTATCGCAACCTAGTCTATTTTATCCGCGATAATGGCTTGGGCTTTGATATGAAATCAGCCGAGCAATTATTTACTCCCTTCCACCGCTTACAGAATGCCAAAAAGTTTGAAGGAAATGGCATTGGCTTGGCGATCGTCCAAAGGATTATTCATCGTCATGACGGCAGAATTTGGGCAGAAGCAGCAGAAGGAGAAGGCGCTACTTTTTATTTCACCTTGGCAATTTAATTTCGAGCTTCTAGTAGGTTGGGTTAGCGACAGCGTAACCCAACGAAACCCAATGCTGTGTTGGGTTTCATTCTTTAACCCAACCTACTAAATTTGCTTACAAAAAAACTAGAAGCTAGCCCTAAAGGGTACCGCTTCGCATAAAGCTAGAAGCTTTAATTATTAATATCAGTGTAAATTATCTCAGGCTGTAATACAGTTTTAGGGCAAGAACTGGCAAGAACTAGAGTTTTATTCTCTCTAGCTGCTGAATTTAGCTCTAATGCTTGAGGACATCCCGAAATTAATTGAAAATCTAAATTTCTAATTTGGTAAGCAAAATAGTAATATCCGTGAATAATGCTCTCCTCATCCATATAAATGATGGTGGGTTTATGGAGAGAGTTAACGGTAGCGATCGCCGATGATATATTGCTGCTCACATGAGGTTTGTAAGATTTAAGGGAAGATTTAGCCACAACATAGATGGCTAATATTGATAATAAAATTTGCACAGTTTGTTTGCGTCGCCAAGAAACTTGCAGCAAAACTTTGATTATACAAAAGACAAATAAAGCAACAATATAGGTAAAGAAAAATTTACTCTGACGATATTCACCTGGCAAAATTAGATAGGAAATAGAATAAAGAGCATAAAGACCAATTAACAATTTAAACCAGTTGGCATAATCAGGAACAACTTTAATACAGTATTTAATCACTAAAAATCCCACGGTCAAAGAAGCAGCAATTAAGAGAGCTGCACCGAAGTCTTTGGGAGTTCCTCCTGTTCTGGGCATGAAGTCTAAAAATGACCAAAAGGGAATATAGTTTAACTTCTGTCCATGTACTGCATCGGAGATATCAAAATGTGTGGCGATCTCAGTGGTATCTAAATATTGGGTAATAAACAGACAAGCTACCGCGATGGTAATAATCACCGTTGCTAGCAAGTATCGCTGGCGACTTCGGTTATCTAAAGCAGAATTAAAGATGATGCCAATCATCGCAGCCAGCATAAAAAACGGTAGCTGAGAAGGATAAAAACCCGCTAGAGCAATCATGGCGATCGCCAATTTGACAAAATAACTGCTGCTAATTTTTTGTCCCGTGAATAGATCCGCCAGAGCATAAATCAAGAGATAGATACACAGAAGATTTGACCAATAAAATTGATCCTGTAGCCAGCACCACACTGGTTGACAGACAATTAATACAGTTAAGGCAATAGTGGTGATGGAATATCCAAACTTGGCTTCTGGCTTTGCCTCTGTTTTGATTAAGACTAGATACTTCAAAACGATCCCAGCTAAAACTAGGGAAGTAACAATAGTGGCAGCGATCGCAATATCACCAATTACATAGGTAAAACTAGCATAAATCAAAGTGCTTAATAACTTGGGAGAATTATAGAGAATATCCACTAAAGGTTGATTGTTCTCAGACTGGGTTGGAGTCGCTGATCCAAAAAAAACGATGCTCCGCCTGATGTAGAGAAAAATATCAGTATTAAAGCCTGAAGGAATATATAGCGACTCCCCTAAAGATCTGGCTTTAATTGCCGCTCTGATTAAGTAACTACTAAATAGGAAAAACCAGATAAAAGAGTGTTGCCAACTAGGCAAAATAAATTGTTGCTTGATGCGAGCAAACCGAGAATAACCAAAACCCAATAATAAGCAGAAAACTGCGATCGCCATTGAGAGCTTAAAGATCAGCAGAATTTGAGGAAAAACACCAACAACCCTACAAGCAATGATTATCAACGACAAAGTGGCGATCGCTGCTACCAAAATATCTTCAAATTGAAAACGCTGACTTTGCTTAAACCTTAAGTGCCAAACACTATTAGCCAGACTCAAGGTACCATAGCCCAACAGATAATACAGTGGCAGTAACAGCAAAAGAGAGATTAACCCTGATGTAAAAAGCTGAAGAATCAAAGATTCAGTCGGATAAATTTGACTTAATTGAGGCACCATCAACTCCTGATACTAAATTTTGATAAAACTAGGGATCAGTACCTTATTTCAAGATGCTAGATATACTGTCTTTGGGAGTATATCCATAATTTTCAACAAAAGCCAAACAACTAGATGAACATCAACTTAAGAACCAACTTCTCTTAATAGATCCTTAAGTAATCGTATATGTCACAATGATTAGCGTTAATCATGTCTTGTAGTTAAGCAATTTATATTCAGATCTAAACATGGAATCGCTTTATCAATATGCTTGGTTAATTCCTGTCCTCCCCTTATTAGGGGCGATGCTGGTGGGAATTGGTTTAATCTCCGTCAACAAGGCAACGAATAATCTGCGTCAGATAGTTGCTGTCTTCATCGTCTCCATTATTGGTGCCACGATGGTGATGTCTTTTGCCATTCTGTGGAGTCAGATCCACGGACATGAAACCGTTACCCGCACCATCGAGTGGGCATCAGCGGGAGACTTTCATCTATCGATGGGTTACACCATCGATCACCTCAGCGCCATGATGCTGGTAATTGTGACGACTGTGGCGTTCTTGGTGATGATTTACACCGATGGCTACATGGCACATGACCCAGGTTATGTCCGCTTTTATGCTTATTTGAGTATTTTTAGCTCCTCGATGCTGGGACTAGTGATCAGTCCCAACCTAGTACAGATTTATATCTTTTGGGAATTAGTCGGGATGTGTTCCTATCTCCTGATTGGTTTTTGGTACGATCGCCAACCCGCAGCGGATGCTTGCCAAAAGGCTTTTGTGACTAACCGTGTCGGTGACTTTGGGCTATTACTAGGGATGCTAGGGCTTTATTGGGCAACGGGTAGTTTTGAATTTGGGGTCATGGGCGATCGCCTGGGAGAATTAGTTTCGACCGGTGCCATCAGCGCGTTTCTCGCCACCCTCTTTGCCATCTTAGTATTTTTGGGGCCTGCCGCTAAATCGGCTCAGTTTCCCCTCCATGTGTGGCTCCCAGATGCAATGGAAGGGCCCACTCCCATCTCTGCCCTAATTCATGCTGCCACTATGGTTGCTGCGGGGGTATTTTTAATTGCGCGGATGTATCCCGTCTTTGAGCATGTGCCTGCTGCCATGACGCTGATTGCCTGGACAGGGGCTTTTACTGCCTTTCTGGGGGCAAGTATTGCTTTGACCCAAAACGATATTAAAAAGGGTTTGGCATACTCTACTGTCTCCCAACTTGGTTACATGGTGATGGCGATGGGTATTGGTTCTTATAGTGCTGGTTTATTCCACTTGGGAACTCATGCTTACTTTAAAGCGATGCTGTTTCTTTGTTCTGGTTCAGTGATCCACGGGATGGAAGCGGTGGTAGGACACAACCCCACCTTAGCTCAGGATATGCGTTTGATGGGGGGCTTAAGAAAATATATGCCCATCACAGCGGGAGCTTTCTTTATCGGTAATTTAGCCATCTGTGGCATCCCACCTTTTGCTGGTTTCTGGTCAAAAGACGAGATTTTAGGACAGGCATTTGAAGCGAACCCTGCTCTCTGGCTGGTAGGTTGGACGACGGCTGGCTTAACCGCCTTCTATATGTTCCGTATGTACTTTATGACCTTTGAAGGGGAATTTCGGGGCAATGATCAGGGAATCAAACAGCAATTAATGGGTGAAGCTGGTTTGGCTTTTGGCCCTGGAGCGATGGATGTTGCGGAAGCTCAGGATCATAGTCACGACCACGGTCATAGCTCATCTCCCCATGAGTCCCCTCTAACTATGGCTCTACCACTTTTAGTGTTAGCCGTTCCTTCTACTTTAATTGGTTTACTGGGTCGTCCTTGGAACAACTACTTTGAAGAGTTCATTCATGCTCCAGGAGAGATTATCGAAGCTCATGCCTTCAATCAGCAGGAATTTGTTACTATGGCGGGATTGTCTGTAGCGATCGCCGTCACGGGAATTATCTTCGCCTTGCTGATGTATCGCACTAAAGCGATCGATCCCAGTGGTATCGCTAAAAAAGTGCCTACCCTGTACCGCTTTTCTCTGAATAAATGGTATCTCGACGATCTCTTCACCAAAGTGTTTGTCACAGGGATGCGTCGTCTTGCAAGACAAATTATGGAAGTGGACTATCGAGTGGTGGATGGTGCAGTTAACCTAACTGGTTTAGCGGCCGTCCTCAGCGGAGAAGGGTTGAAATATCTAGAAAATGGTCGCGCTCAATTCTATGCCTTGATTGTGTTTGGTGCAGTTCTAGGGTTTGTTTTAGTCTTTAGTGTGGCTTAAAGAAGCTCTAAGCTTTAAGCCCTAAGCTTTAAGTGGCGACCGTTTATCCTTTAGGGCTTTTGACCTTAGTGGTGGGCGATCGCTATTTTTATTCTTTTAGCTAAAAAAGTTTAAAATCAACGAAACTAACTCATCTCCAAAATCATAGATGCTATCTTCTGAGCAGCAAAACCAAGCCGCAAGTTCCCCTGAAAGAACACAATGGTTAGAAGCAGAATTACAGCGGCTAAAAAATAGCTTACGTACCAGTCAACGGGGTTTGGGACAATGGCAGGGGGGCGAAATGGCGGTATCTGCTGTCCCAGGGGCAGGAAAGTCCCATAGTTTGTCGGTAGCAGCGGCGATCGCTATCGCCCAAAATCAACTCCACAGCAGGAGACAGCTAATAGTCGTGACCTATACTCGTTCTGCTGCTGCCAATATTAAAAGTAAGATTCGCGATCGCCTTAAAGATTTGATGTTGCCTCCTGGGGGTTTTGCTGTCCACACTCTTCATGGTTTAGCTCTCAATATTGCTAACTCTCGCAGGGAATTATCGGGGTTGGATTTAGACAAAGTGACCATTGTAGTGCCGAATACAGGACATCGCATCATTCGCGGGGCAGTGGAAAAATGGATCGGCGAGCATCCCCAGCAGTATCAGCGACTTTTAGAGGGGGTACAGTTTGACGGGGAAGAAACGGAAAGATTGCGTCGTCAGTCGGTGTTGCGGACGGAGGTACTGCCAGGATTGACGAATACGGTAGTGCGGGAGGCTAAAAGTTCGGGACTATTGCCTCAAGAGTTACAAGCATTGAGCGAGGGTGCTACCGATGAGTATGGTATTCTCCAAATTGCTGCGGGATTATATGCCGAATATCAACAATCAATGCGATCGCAAGACCTTGTAGACTATGACGATATGATTCTTGCTGCCCTGAAAGTGCTGGAATATCCTCCCATGCGCTTGCTGTGGCAAAACCAAGTTTACGGTGTATTTGAAGACGAAGCCCAAGACTCTAGCCCTCTCCAAGAAAAGCTGATTTCGATTCTGGCGGGTAATGGAGAACAACCTGATGCCTCTCCCAATTTAGTGCGGGTAGGAGATCCCAATCAAGCGATTAACTCTACTTTTACCCCTGCTGATCCAATTTACTTTAACTGGTTTTGTGAAAGCTGTAAGCAACAGAACCGCCTCACTACCATGAATCAGGCGGGACGTAGTAGCAAGATTATCATTGAGAGTGCCAATTTTGTAGTTAACTGGGTCAATCAGCAGTGGGGTAAATTACCTGAACCCCAGCCATCTCCTCCTTTTCGTTTGCAGAACATCGTAATGGTAGAATCTGATGATCCTCAGCCTGATGCCAATCCCCACCCTGAAGGTAGCGGTGTGGTGATCTGTAGCCCCGATGATGTCTATCAAACAGTAACTTTGATTGCCAAACAGGCGATCGCTTTACTCTCAGTCCACCCTGACAGAAGTGTCGCCATTTTAGTCAGAGAGAATCGTCAGGCACGGTTTTTAGGGTCAGAATTAGCCTATCTTCCGAGAGAACATGGCATCAATATCTACGAAGTGGGGGAAAGTGAACGATACTCCCAAATACCAGGAGAAATTCTTAAGTTACTGCAATTTATTGATCGCCCCCATTCTCCAGATAACCTCAAGGAAGCTCTGGAAGTGCTGCAACAGCGCAGTCTGATTCCCACTCAAGATCTCAATGCCCTAGCCACATCTCCCGAACAGTTTCTCTATCCAACCGCCCTCACCCCTCCCCATAAACCCCAAGTAGAGAAAGCCCGTCGCTACTGCGTTAATCTCCTCCGCGCCCGCATGGAATTGCCCCACTACCAATTAATTCCTTTTTTGGGCATGACGCTGAAATATTCTGGTTCAGAATTAGCCACCCTGCAAAAATTAGCCGAAAAAGTCAGCCAGCAAACCAAGGGAGAAAGCTCCCCCAAAGCTGCAATTCGGACTTTAGTCGAAATTGTCAGTGCCGAAAACTTTGAGGGGGTAGAAGAAGATGACGGAGATCGCTATACTCGCCCCAACCAAGTAACGATTATTACCATGCACAAAGCCAAGGGATTGGATTGGGACTATGTGTTTATCCCATTTCTGCACCAAGATATTCTGCCTGGAGAACCCTGGATACCCAATGCAGGTAAGTTTCTGGGGAACTTTACCCTCTCTGAAGTTGCTCGCGCTCAAATCAGGAGTTTAGTACACCATCAGTACATAGTCCCAGAACAACCTCACACTATTCCTTCACCGATGGCAGCGTGGCAAGAAGCCGTTAAACTCAAACAAGCCGAGGAATATCGTCTGCTATATGTGGCAATGACCAGAGCCAAGCGTCTACTATGGATGTCTGCCGCGGAATTAGGCCCTTTTCGCTGGAGTGTATTTCGCACCGATCAACCCGCTAGTCTACAACAGAAAAAACCCTGCCCTGTCTTGCCCGCCTTAATTCAACACTTACACAAGTTCAAAAGCAACCCAGGGAGAGAATAAATGGGCTTCACCCTAACTATTAATTCATTCAAAGACTTAGAGCTTAAAACTTTTTTGTGGAAGATGATTTAAAGTGCTTTTCACATAAGTAGATCGCAATGATTTGCGTATTAAAAGCGGTGCATCGCGGTCTTGTTGGTTTCCAGCAAAGAGCGAATGCACCAAGAAGCTAGAAGCTAGAAGCTAAAAGCTAGAAGCTACAAACTAGCTACTTAACAACGGAGTCTATTCAACTGAAAACGGCTATATAAGTGGCACTTTTTAGTCTAGATTTCGTCCTAATTTTTGTTAACCTAGCTAAAAATCGACTCTGAGTTCCAATAGCCAAAATAACCCCAAATAAATATGTTTGCTTCTAAATCCCGTTTCAAACTTTTACTGACCACTTTAGCCCTTGCTACCTGCACTTTTGGGGGCGTTAATACCATTGCCCAGGCTCAGGGTGGTTCTGGTCTAGTGATCTTTGGTAACAAAGACGTAGATATCTTTAGTTATTATCTTGACTTTGGGGGAATTGCCAAAAATCGCGATCGCTATCATCTGAGAATTCCGAAAAATAAACTAGTTAATGGCGCAACTCGGTTTGAAGTTTCTTACCCCGATTATTTCGATGGCAAATTTGACACTGATAAAATTGAGGTTAGAGTTAACGGCAAGAAAGACAATACTCTCCCCCTCAAAAATGTAGTTTGGGACGAGAAAAATCACTTGATCCAAATTGACCTGGCGGAACCGATGTTAAACCCCAAAAAAGTCGAGTTAGTTTTCTCCAGTGTGAAAAATCCCGATGTGGGAACTTACTATTTTTATGCCCAGGTAACTCCTGCCATCAATGCCCCTGTTCCCCAAAGAGTTGGAGCATGGGTGATCAGCATCAACCCTTAAGCCAAAACCCTGCTTTAAAATCTACGTTGATTACTGATCGATTAACTTCCATGCCATGATGTCGGCAAACAAGGTTTGATAACCTGAAACGTTAGGGTGTAATCCATCTTCCCCTAACTGACTATCGATCCAGCCTGTCCCTCTAGCTAACCAAAGGTCAAAAATATCTAAGTAGGGAATATTCCTTTGTTGACAAGCCTGGAGGGTGGCTTCTTTATAACGATATTGATCCAAATGATTGTAATAGAGACAGTCCAGAAAGGGCATTTTTGCCTCAGTTACAGGAGTCATGCCAATGAACATCACAGGACAAAGACTTTGTGCCACATTCAACAGATAATCAAGATGCTGGCGGAAGCTGTCCAAGTCTGTATAGAGCCTCCCTGTTGGCTTACCCACTCTTGCCGAATCATTTAAGCCCACAGAAAGCAAAATCAAGTCGGGAAGACTATTCCGTAGCTCTCCTCGACAGTTGAACTCCTGCTCTAACCGAATGGCAACCTGGTTGACGCGATCGCCCCTCACTCCCAGATTATACAAAACATGTCCTGCTCCCTGGGGCGACATCCATTCCCGTCGCAACCTTTCAACCCAGCCACCACCAACATAATCACCATAGCCATAAATCAAACTATCCCCCAAAGCCACCACTTTCAAAGGCTGATTCCGCTCTAGCTTTTGGTGTAAAACTCGATCATTACTCGTGACAAAGCGAGAGTTGGGACTAAGAATAGTCTGCATAAAAAAATATCTAAAAGTTTTCGGGCTTTTTCTAGGGCGTGTCATCAATTAAAACTAATTCAACCAGATGACAGCAGCAGCCAAATGAATCGCACCCAAAAAGTTGACAGCTAGCTTGTCATAACGGGTGGCGATCGCTCGATATTGTTTGAG
>Ga0114940_10000381_pt1 | contig 22397 bp, 18 predicted proteins | sample ColdCreekSource_FD_87195 | JGI IMG/M metagenome (GOLD analysis project Ga0114940, IMG submission 87195) | Groundwater microbial communities from Cold Creek, Nevada to study Microbial Dark Matter (Phase II) - Cold Creek Source | ecosystem: Environmental > Aquatic > Deep subsurface > Groundwater ... | reverse complement strand
GGCGAAGACGAAGTCGAACAGCTCAAGGATGAGATCCGGGCGATCCGCACCAAGCAGCAAGAAAAGCTCGAAAAGGTTGCCAAGTTATCCAAGGACGAGGCTGCTGAGAAGCTGATGCAGATGACCGAACGCGATATCCGCAATGACCTTGTTGGCTTGGTTAATAAGCTGCAAGGCGAAGCCCACGACCAGGCCGAGGATAAGGCTGGCCTAATTATCGCTACCGCTATGGAGCGTATGGCATCAGAAGTGACCGCTGAGCGGACGGTTACCAGTGTTAAATTAGAAGACGAAGAGATGAAGGGTCGGATTATCGGCAAAGAAGGCCGCAATATTCAATCATTACAGCGGGCTACCGGTGTTGACATCATGGTTGATGACACTCCAGGCTACGTCGTATTATCAAGCTTCGACCCGGTCCGTCGTGAGATTGCCCGCCAGACACTTGAAATGCTCATGAAAGATGGTCGCATTCACCCTGGACGCATCGAAGAAGTCGTCGCCAAGGCCCAAAAGAATGTCGAAAAAGAAGTTGTCCGCGCCGGTGAAGATGCTGCCCGCGAAGTCGGTGTCATTGGCATCCCTCGCGAGATCGTCCACTTGTTAGGTGAACTGCGCTTCCGTACCTCATACGGTCAGAACGTGCTTAAGCACTCCACCGAAATGGCCCACATTGCTGGTATGATCGCCGAAGAGCTTGGCGCCAATGTCAAAACTGCCAAGTATGCGGCTTTGGTCCACGACCTAGGTAAGGCTTTGTCGCACAAGATCGAAGGCAAGCACCACCACATCTCTGGTGAGATCCTCCGTAAGTATGGTGCACCAGAAGCTGTAGCCCTGGCTGCCGAACAGCACCATGACGACGTTGAAGCGACGACTACCGAAGCTTTGATCATCCGCGTTGTTGATGCTATCTCAGCTGCCCGTCCAGGTGCACGCAATATCTCCGCTGAGAACTTCGTGGAACGCATGAAAGAGCTTGAAAACGTCGCTAATGGCTTTACGGGTATTGAGAAGTCCTACGCTATCTCAGCCGGCCGTGAAGTCCGGGTGTTTGTTAAGCCTCAGCATGTCGACGACCTAACGGCTATCAAGCTAGCCCGTGATATTGCCACTAAGATCGAATCTACCATGCAGTACCCTGGTACCATCAAGGTCAACGTCATCCGTGAAACCCGGGCTGTCGAGTTCGCTAAGTAAAAAGCTGACGCAGACTTTATTCTGGTAGCGATGGTATTATTGTTCTGAAGGAAAGATCCCCCACGAAAGTCAGGAGTTCCTTTGCTATCGGTTAAGGTTTTGGATGAAGTTCGGTCTGCGCTACTTGAGTGGCGTGTCGCACGCTTCGAAGGCGGTCGGGTGGTTTTTTTGGATGATGGCCAAGCGCTATCGCCGTTAACTCCACCGACCTCTTTGCGTAGTGATGAGAAGGTATGGAGCGGACTGGAGTACTTGCGTACCGCAAAGCCTCCAGTTGCGCTGCTACTGACGCTACATGAGCACGCCGCTGACTTTCAACGACTGGTCAGATACAACAGCCACACTATGGGCGTAAGTCCGGTTTGTGGTGTCGAAGCGTTTGCCGTCGAAGAAGAGCGACCCGAGGGAAGTATGCCTCGTTCGCAGCCCTCCAAGTCCAACAAATGGTTGCGCGCGTTCCAAGAAGCTGAGTTTCCGTGGTTGGCCGAGCGGGATGTGCTGGCACTGCCATGTGAACCCCAGTGGGATGGAAGCCTGGCAGCGCGTCTCAAACAGCTCGATGAAATGTTCAGCTCTCTGACACGAGGCACGATGTCGGAATACAGCTTGACTGCGCAGCGCCAGCTCCTGCACCCATTGTATGCGTATATGGGTATCTTCCGCGCCTGGGGTCTGGTTGGCCAGTTTGGTTATTGGCTGGGCCAGCCGCAGGTACAGGAGCGGTTAGCTGGTTACGCTGGACATATCCCCATCACGCTCGGTTCGGCGCACAAGGCAGAGCATTACATCTTCCAGGTGTACTGCGACCTTGATGTAGTGACTACCGTCACGAACCGTCGCTTCACCTACGAAGGCTTCGAGGAGGCGGTTGTAGCACGGTACGTCCGTAAGCTCGAGGAGACCGTACTCGAACAGAGTATGCCCGAGGTCGACCTCGATGTGATATATCCAACCCCTACCGAGTAGCAGTTGCCCGGGTGGTGCCGTTAGGCAAAACCACCCGGGCAACGTGTAATCTTTAATATAGTTTTTGATGTAGTGTTATATATTCCAGCGCTGGGCGGTGGAGTCATCGCAGGCGGCGATGACGATCTGCGCGCCGTTGTCAGAGCTTTTGCCGGCGGTTGATAAGCATTTGCCGGAGTAGGGGTTCATCAGGCTGCCGTCGGTTTGTTTGACCCATTCTTGGTTGATTTGCCAATTACAGTTCCAAGGCCAGACGGTCGAGCCTTCGACGGTCGCAAAGCCATAAACGTCGATGCATTGGCCATTGGCGGCCACGGCAGAGTTAACGAAATGCAGCGTCTTCTTGGCGCTGCCGTGCAAGCCAGCGTCACGGTAGATGGTCGTCCACTTTTGACCGCTGCTATTAGAACATGGGGCTAGTTGTAGTTTGCCGCCGGTGGTCGGGTTGTTATTGGCAACCTCAATACATTTGCCGTTAATGCCAACGATGGTACCGGTACTGCCGTAGTTGGCTTGCTTGGCCTCGGCAAAGAGCTGGCTGGCACTACGTCCACCGGTTAGGTTAGCAACAAATGGCGCGCTGTAGGCATTGTTATGCATGGCAATATTGAGCTTGCGGATAAAGCCAGGGTCGTACTTAGTTTGAGTCCACTGCGCCACAAGCCCACCTTCACTATAGCCGCCAAGTTGAGCATTGGGAGCCGGGATGTAAAAGCGCTCACGGGTCAGCCAGTCACGGCTCCAGTCAGCGATACCTTCCTGTATCCAGCCAGATGGATCATTGGCTGGGTAAGCTTGCGCTATGTGCGTGGCTTCGTGCACAAACATACCACCGCCATCTTCCGGATTATCGCGTAGCCAGCTAGGGTTGACCGAGATAATTCCGGTCCTGTAGTCGGCAGTGGCGACGTCAGCGTTACTGGTGTCCATCAATAACGTTATTGAGTTACGCGGTGTGTAATTGGGGTAGGCAATGGCATCAGAAATCTTAGGGTACCAGGTTTCGACTTCTGATTTAGCGTAGGTGCTGAGGTAATTTGTCAGGTTGCTGGCCTGCGAAGCCTCGATAATCACCGTCGGCACCGGCGTGGTGTTGCCGAGATTTGGCTGAGTAGCGCTTACGATACTAGAAAATGCCGAAGTGTTATTGCCTTGGGTTATAAGCCGGACTTTATATTGGTAACTTTGACCGCCGCTGACGCTTTTATCTATATAGCGGGTGCCGAGCTTTTCAGCCCTAAGAGTGCCGTGGCCGGGCATAATAGTCGCCACTTTGGCGTCGTTACGGTAGACTTCAACACTTTTGACGCCAAAACGCGGCATGTCCCAGAGTAGGGCAATGCTATTGCCGCCGGTGATAGCCTGGACATTAGTTGGTGCTGGTATGGCTGCGCCAAACGATACCGACTGGCCATTGGAGGCGGTGTTGTCGTTGATTTTACTGGCCGCACCGCTGATGCTTCCAGATTCTGATTCGGCACTATTGACGAAAGTCTCGGCGCTGGTAAGTTGCAAAACGAGTACGCCAACCATTCCAAACACCAAGGCTGCGGCGATGGCGCGGCCGGCGCTTCCTTGGAGATACTTGCTTACACGGCGACGAGTAGTGCGGGAAATCATGATAATGCTACTGTTAATTATACGTCACAGAAGTTTATAACTTATTGACTATGTCCGGTACAATGAAAATATGAGACTGTTATACATCGGTGACATTATGGGCGAAGCGGGCATGCATGTGGTCAAAAATGTGCTGCCTGGACTTAAAGTTGAGCGCCACATCGACCTCGTGGTTGCCCAGGCCGAAAACGTCTCCAATGGCAAGGGTGTGACAGTCAAAGACTTCGCTGCCCTGCGGTCATATGGCATTGATTTCTGTACCGGCGGCAACTGGACGATGCACCTTGATGAGATTTATCCGGCACTTAATGACCAGAACCAGCCAATCATCCGGCCAGCTAACTATCCGCAGGGTACGCCTGGCTTAGGCTATAAATATATTGATACGCCAGCTGGCAAGGTCTTGGTAATCAGCTTGTTGGGCCAGATCATTGGCCGTGACGCTGAGCGCCGCACTGACAACCCACTGCAAGTTATTGACGCTATCTTGGCGCGTGAGATGCAGACTCCCAAAGTAGCGACTATCGTTAACTTCCACGGTGACTACAGCAGCGAAAAGCGGGTCATTGGCTACTATCTTGATGGCCGGGTAGCAATGGTCGTTGGCGACCACTGGCACGTGCCGACCGCTGATGCTATGATTTTGCCAAAGGGAACGGCCCATATCACCGACGTTGGTATGTGTGGTGCGCTTGATTCTTCGCTCGGGGTTAAGCTCGATGTTATTATTCGTCGCTGGCAGTCTGGCCAGCAGAGCCGCAACGAGCTGGAGACTGACGGCCGTATGCAGTTCAACGCCTTGTACGTCGAAACCGACGACGATGGCTTGGCAGTCCAGGTCGAACATATTCAGCTTATTGACGAAGACTGACAAAGAACCGGGCAAGAGGCTAGGCAAAGCCTAGATCATAGGGTATAATCACCCCAGTAAACATACATTCAAACACCGTTGTCGGGGTGTAGCGCAGTTGGCTAGCGCACCTGGTTTGGGACCAGGGGGTCGGAGGTTCGAGTCCTCTCACCCCGACCATCATCGAAATCACCGTTCTAAAGAACCCTACACAGGGTTCTTTTAATTTATGGCCAGTTCCGCACTTCTATTTTTATACCGCTAATCAGATCAATCGTGAAGTTCAAGATACTTTTCATATGTAAGAATATCGCTCTTCAATTGTAGTTTTGCTTGCTTTGTATCCACTATAACTTCTAAGGTTTATAATATGATCAAAGGAGTTATATGGCACAGCGTCAAGCGTCCACTAGGGTAACGATGACTAACAATAATCTGTTCGACGGCGTACCTGCGCACATGGAAGGTTCGCTAAGGGATTATGTATTTGCATGGACTACGCAGCGGAGTACGCCTAGCGTAAGCCGTATTCGCGAAATTGAACGATATTTACAAGTGTCGTTTGCACCGAGCGGCGAAAGGGCAACCATTCTGCATAAAAGATTAATGGCATACGTTACAGCCAACGGCACACAGGGTATTGATGTGGCCGAAGCCATAATAGCAACGAACAATAATGCCGACTCAACGGTTCGAGGGCTGAATAGGGTATTGATAGAATCGGGTTCAAAATGGATAGCCGTTAAAAGTCCATCAGGTAGCAGCGTGTATGCGCACCTTGATGAACGGGTAGAGGCTACGGCTACTGAAGCCTTCGAATTGCTTACTAATAATAATGCTAATGCTGCATCAGATTTTATGAAACAAGCATGGTCTTCTGCGTTCGGCCGCTCCCCTAATCCGAGTTTGGCTTACAGTAGCTCCATTAAGGCAATTGAAGCGGCTGTATGGCCAATCATACTGCCTAATAATCAAAGATCTACACTAGGCGACCTTATACGTGAAATTGATAATAATCAAGGTAAATGGCACACGAGTATTACTGAAACAGTAGCTAACGAAGGTATGGACAGTATCAACGCCGCCATGAAAGTTGTTTGGCATGGCCAAACCGACCGACACGGGACCGCAAATCCAATAATTCCTAGTCAGCAAGCTGCGGAACAAGCTATTTTTGCGGCACTTTACATCTGTTCAGTATTTAACCGTAACTTAGTAAGCTAGTCGATAATAAACGCTATATTGCCAGGTTGTAGGTTTTATTCTAAAATAAGATGTTTTGTATACCATTGCAAAGCGCATTAACAGAGTAGAAGATGTTTTTGGTATTGCTTAGAGTAGCGTAGCCGTTGTAGACGGCTAGGGGCTAGGCTGCTATCAGCAATACCAACAGATGCAGGAAGATCCCCGCCGAGAGGACAGGCTGATGTCGACCGACGACGTGCCCCAGGACCAGCTGGTTTTCACCGACCACCGTGACGCGCTTTTCGAATCGCTGATCGCTTACAGCATCATCAGCCCGCAACGTGACCGCCCTGCTTGGATCGAGGAGGATGGCGAGTACTTTCTCCCTGCCACTGCGCAGGAGCACCTCGCCCGACTGGCAGGCTTTGAATTCGAACCCGAGCCTGGCAAGCGGCCCCTGGACAGCATCCGGATCACGGCCAATGCCGCCTACCTGGTCCGACGGGCTTTCGAGGCAGAGATGAGGCTGAAGGACCGTGCCTACACGTTGATCACGGACTTCAAGGAGAACTACCCGAAAGGCAACCCCCTGGAATTGGACTACAATGGATTCGACGTGGCGCTCAACTACTTCGTGCTCACACGGACCTACCAGCTGATGTACCCGATTCCGAAGTCCAAGCCCAAGACGGACTGACCTACGGGTGTGGGGTGTGTGGCCGTTGGCTAACTACTGGCCAGCTGTGCTACACACCCCGCCCCTGCCGCTCTTCTACTCTTAACCCAAGTTTATTTTGCAGTCCTGTCGGTAACTTTGTATGGCTTGCCGATTCTGTCGTACGTGATCCACTTGCCAGTCGTTTCTCCGGCTTTAAAGAAGCCTGAGCGTTTTAAGGTGCCGTCTGTCCGGTACCATTCCCAATAGCCGTCGGGAAGGTCATCGACCATCTTGCCCTTAGACCAGCGTGTTACGCCGTCGGCGTGGTATTTGATTAAGTATCCATCGATTATTTCAGATTGCTTGGGTTGGTGTGTAGTCATGATTGTAAGTATAGCTGGTATCATAAGGAAATAAATGGGGTCTGACGTGAAATATTTTACAGTATCATCATCATTGGCAGGGTACAGTAGTCGCTATGTCTGATATTACCCAAGGAGTAACAACATACGTCACCAACGCTGAACACAAGCGCTGGATGGACGGCGCCATCGTCTACCATATCTACCCACGCAGCTTGCAGGATAGCAATGGTGATGGCATTGGTGATCTGCCGGGCATTATCCAGCGTTTAGATTACCTCAAGGGTTTAGGCGTCAATGTTATCTGGTTGTCGCCATTTTATCCATCGCCGATGGCCGACTTTGGCTACGATGTGGCCGATTATTGCAATGTCGACCCAATGTTTGGTACGCTTGATGATTTTAAGCGTCTGCAGCAGGCCGCCAGTGAACGCGACATCAAGATTATGGTCGATTTGGTGCCGAACCATACTTCCGATGATCATGCCTGGTTCCAAGAGTCTAAGAAATCGCGCGACAACCAGTACTCTGACTGGTATATCTGGCGAGACCCAAAGCCTGGTTCCGAGCAGGGCACGCCGCTGCCGCCCAGCAACTGGCTCGACGCCCTGACCGGCCGCACTGCCTGGCAGTGGGTCGAAGAACGCCAGCAATTTTACCTACACAGCTTCCATACCCGTCAGCCAGACCTCAACTGGAGCAATCCAGCAGTTAGGGAAGCGATCAAACAAGCCATGCGCTTCTGGCTAGATATTGGCGTTAGTGGCTTTAGGGTTGATGCCGTCTATTGGATGGCCAAAGACCCGCTGATGCGCGATGATCCTTCGTCGCCCGACTATGTCGAGGGTGTCGATGGGCCGTACGAATCACTCAGTCATGACAATAGCTGCGGTTGGCCAGCTGTCTATGCTTATTTGTCAGAAATGGCTCAAGTACTCAAAGAAGAAGCCTACCGCGATGAACCACGCTTTATGGTCACTGAAGCCTATCCAGAACGGCACAATGCCGTAGCCGATTACCTTGATTTTTATATGGGCGTTGACCGCGAGGTGGCCGCGCCATTTAACTTCGAAGGTGTTAGTTTGCCGTGGGATGCTGCGCCCTGGCAACGTTTTCTCAAGGCCTTCCACGCGACATTAAGTGCCTTTGGGCCAGAGTGCGTCTCAAGCTATGCTTTTGGTAACCATGACAGTCCACGCCTTGCCAGCCGTATTGGCGAGCTGCAAGCCCGTAGCGCGGCCGTAATGCTACTGACATTGCCTGGGATGGCCTTTATCTATTATGGCGAAGAGTTAGGTATGCAAGACGTACAGATCCCCTTGGACCGTGTCCAAGATCCGGCCGCCCTAGGCGACTCGGCCAAAGGCCAGGGTCGAGACCCAGAACGAACGCCGATGCAGTGGACCGCCGACGCCAAAGCCGGATTTACTACCGCTGAGCCGTGGTTGCCGCTGGCTTCGGATTCGGCTGCGCGCAATGTTGCTAGCGAAAGTGATAATCCGGCATCGTCATTATCGCTCTATCGTCAGCTCGGCCGTCTACGTAACCAATCCGAAGCCCTACGCTATGGTGGCATAGAGGTATTAGACCTGCCTTCGACAAATGTTTTAGGGTATCTACGCCACGCTGGCGACGAGCAATATCTAGTATTCATTAATTTTGCCGATAGTCAGCAGGACATTGACTATCCGTCGTATGCTATCGACGAGGTTGTGGTGTCGAGTAATGCTTCGCGTAGTGCTCAAGACTATGACGACAAGCGGATTTCACTGCAGCCGTACGAGGCAACTGTCTACAAGGTAACTCCCATTACGACTGTAGTTTAGTCGGATTGCAATAGTGGCGTGTTCCGCTTACCGCTCAGACCGGTTAGCAATGAAGGCGACTCAACTTCTTCGCCAAGGATATCAAGTAGTGAATCAACCGATTCTTCGATCGTAAAGACATTGGAAGCCCTGCGGCGCTCCTGGTTTCTTAGGCGGCCAAGCTTGGCGGCACGCAGCATGCCCTCAGCCAGGGCCTTGGGGTTATCGGGTTCAACGAGCATTAGTCCGCCGCAGTCAGTCTCTGGCAGACCTCCAGCTCTAGAGGCGACTACCCGGCAACCAGCGTGTTGGGCTTCGATTGATACCATGCCAAACAATTCTTTCCAGAATATGTTGGTTGATGGCATAACGACCACATCTTGTTTGGCCATCAAGTTTGCCATTTCTTGGGCAGTCCGGCCGGCTGGAACAACTTTGATCCAAGGGTGGGCATCAAGGATGGTTTTGACTATCTTGCCGTCATCAGTGTGGGCACCGGCTGTCGTCACGGTTAATTCTATTGGTGCACGGCTCTTTTTGAGTATGTGCATAGCCGCCAAAAGCGTATAAATACCCTTATCCGGATGCAATCGTCCACTAAATAGCACTCGCGCTTTACGCCCATGGTATGATGGTCTTTTTACTGATCGGAAACTATCGTCCGCTGCCGGATAGGCAACAGGGATCGAATGATGTTCCAGACCCAGTTCTTGTTCCCACATCGTTGCCGAGAAGCGGCTAGCGGCAATCATTTGCTTGCCAGGCACGCCACGCTTATTGAATAACGGGTCGGCCAGGCCGCAGCTCGCCGGTGGGCAGTGCAGAATGGCATATGAAGGACGCTTAGTACGGACATTAAGCGGATACGTTACAAATACCAGGGTATCGTTTAACAGGCTAAGTTGGCGTTTTGATACTAAGGCTTTGAATGGAATGTCTGGAAAATCAGCCCGGCCATCTTTGTGTCCGTAGCCAATTGTAACGATCCGGACGGGGATGCCTCGTTTTTGCAATTCGCGGATCTGTCCAGCGGTATAGTTTTCTGAGCCGCCAGCGCCTGCCATAAACGGATTATCGGCAGACCATACGAAAGAAATCATCAATAATAACTCCTACAAGTTTATGTAGCCACTAGTATGCCTTAATAGCAGTTATATGTATGTGAAATCTTTAACTATGGTACGGTAAGTACTGTGAAACCCAACAATAACGACGAATACCAAACAACTCCGTTGCCTAAACGGCCGATGGAGCTTATTCGGTTCATGGTGCGGCCCTACAAGTGGCCGGGCTTTTGGTTCTTTTTCTTGTCATTCTTGGCCGTGCTGGCTTGGACTGCCTCACCAGTAGTGGTGGCGCGGATTGTGACATTGTTGAGCGCTGAGCCAGTGCTTACGACAACTATTTGGTGGCTCTTAGCCTTATTTATAGTTCTACGCCAGCTCGATGAAATCTTGTGGCGGATCGCCGAGATCGTCGCCCGGTCGTTTAGGCCGGCAATGATCGAACGGGTCCGTTCATTATTGTTCGCCATTGCCCTCAAGAAGTCATACGGTTACTCGGTTAATTCGAGCAGCGGCCAAGTTGCCCACTGGATTAACCAAACCCGTAACATGGTCAATGAGATTGTCGATACAACGTTTTGGATGCTGTGGGGCAGGCTAATCGGCCTTGTAGTTTCAGCTTTCTTTTTGTTCACCGTCCACTGGAGCTTGGGACTGTTGTTCGTTGTCTGGCTGGTGGCCTTGTTTGCGTTTACTGTCCATCGAGGACATGACTTTTCCCGGCTGATTGCGTTGCAGAGCGAAGAAGACAGCAAAGCCTCCGGTATGGTGGTTGACGCGCTCAGCAATCATATAAGCGTGCGTATTTACAATGCCCGCCATCACGAAAACCGCATGCTCCAGCAACAACAACAGCGTATCGTCCAACGCTGGCGTGACTCGTGGTGGCAAAACCTGTTTACTAATATCGTTAAGGGGCAGAGCGCGGCTACTATTAGTGGCATTGCCTTAGTTCTGGCTTTAGTACTATTTGCCAACGGCACGATCGCCCTCGGCGGAGTGGTGTTATTTATGGCCTACTTTGGCGATGCTAGCAGTTCGTTATGGACGATCGCTTCGGCGCTGGACAGTTACTACCGTAACTTTGGCAGCGTCCAGAATGCTTTGGATGGCTTGAACGGTGAAGATGCCCGGCAGGGCAAAGAAGTGCCGAAAATTGAGGTGCCAACAAAAGCCTCATTATCACTTAACAAGTTAAGTTTTGCTTATCCCGACCAATCCAAGGAGCTAATACTTGACCGCCTGAGTCTCGATATTCCAGCCGGCAAAAAAGTTGGTATCGTTGGCCATAGTGGCGCTGGCAAATCTACCCTTGTCGGATTATTGTTGGGCTTTTATGAGCCAACCGAAGGCAATATCTCAATCAACGGCATTGATATTAGTTCTAAAGATCCGTCGTTCGCCAGAGCGGCGTGCTCGTTTGTGCCTCAAGACACCTCGCTCTTTAACCGGACGATCCGCGACAATATGCTCTATGCCCGTCCGGATGCCAGCCAAGCCGACCTAGAACAAGCTCTCAAGCAGGCTAAAGCCTATGACTTTGTGATGAAGTTACCGAATGGTATCGATACGCTCGTTGGTGAGCGTGGTGTCAAATTATCGGGAGGCCAGCGTCAGCGTATAGCTATCGCCCGGGCAATCCTCAAGGACTCACCAATTTTATTGCTAGACGAAGCGACCAGTGCACTAGACAGTGTTAGTGAGCAGGCGATCCAAGTGGCGCTCCACAAGCTTATGCAAAACCGCACGGCAATCGTTATCGCCCACCGTCTCTCAACCCTCAAGCATCTGGATACGATTATTGTCTTAGAAAAAGGCCGGATTGCTGAGCAGGGCAGCCATGATGAGCTTATCGAGGCTGGCGGCGTGTATGCTGATTTGTGGAAGCGTCAAAAAGACGGCTTTATCGCAGAATAAATATTTTTACTGATAGTTACCACCGGTGTTAGTTATGAATAAGTCATGCGGATGGCTTTCGCTTAATGAGGCTTGGGTAATGCGGATAAACTGGGCGTCGCGGCATAAGTCTGTCAGGTTTTTACTACCTACATAATACATGCCGGAGTGGATGCCGCCGACAAATTGGCCTACCAATTGTTTGACTGTGCCGGAGCAGGGCACTAGCCCTTCGACGCCTTCGGCAATAAGCGTGTCGCCCGTGTAATTCTTGCCATGGAACTCGTCCTCAGAGCTAACTTTGAGCCCTTGCTGCATTGCAGCCAGTGAACCCATGCCGCGGTATTCTTTAAAAGTGTACGATGTTGATCCGTCGAGGATATTTTGGAAGCGGCCGGGGACTTGCCCGGGAGGTAGTTCGACGACTTTGCCCGGCGCTTCTTTGGTGGCGGCAAACATCCGGCCCATCATGATCGTTGAGGCACCGGCGGCCAAGGCTTTGACAACATCACCGGAGTTGACGATACCGCCATCAGCAATCACCGGCACGCCATGCTTTTTGGCAACCGATGCAACATCTAAGATGGCGGTCATTTGTGGCACGCCCATACCGGAGATAATCCTTGTTGAGCATATTGCGCCCGGCCCCATGCCAACCCGCAGGCCGTCAGCGCCAGCGTCGATCAGCGCTTGGGCGCCTTCTTTGGTGGCAATGCTACCGGCAATCACATCAACTGTATAATGCTTTTTAATATACTTTAGTGCGGCGATGACCTTAACGGCGTGTCCATGTGCTGAATCTACCAATAGCACATCAATCTTCGCCGCTACTAACTGCTTGACCCGGTCTTCGTATCCAGGGCTTGAACCAACCGCTGCGCCGACCAGTAGCTTCTTAGCTTTGACCTTTTTTACTTCTTTGACTTGGTCGGCTACTGACAAGTTGCGATGAATAATACCGATGCCACCAAGTTCGGCCAGAGCAATAGCCAACCCAGCTTCGGTAACGGTGTCCATCGGTGCTGAAACCAAAGGGGCTGCAAGGGTAATATTTTTAGTTAGTTTAGTATCGAGTGAGATTTCTTGCCGGTCGAATCCGGAGTAGTTTGGCCGTAGCAGCACATCATCGAAAGTCAGTGCAAGAGAAAATTGTTGTTCCATATATTATTCTAGACAGTAAGCGCTAGCATTGTCAACTTCACCCGTGAATTTATTTCTCAAGCGCTTCAAATACCTGATTCCAAAGTGTAAATGCTGAAGCGACGACAGTTTCGCCGGGGTTGCTGTTTAATAGGTGTTTTATGTCGCTAAGCGTCATCCATTTGATTTCAGCCGCTTCGTCCGTATCGAACTTGAGAGTTTGGATGAGCTTGTCATCTATGGTTGCTGTGAAGACTAGGATAGCATTGGTCTTCCTAATTGTGGCTAAAAGTAGTATCGGAAAAGTATATACGGCGTATATATCCCGTATATACTTTTCCGATACTAGAAAAACACAGTGTCTATAACTAACGATCAGCCGGTGAATGTTATTTACTAAAAAAGCTCCCGAGGTGGGAGCTTTTTAGAACGATGCGATTGTGTAAGATCAGGCCGAGGTTTATGCGCCAGGGATGGCAGCAAGGGACTTGGCTTCGTCTTCGATGTCGTCAGCAAGGTCGGCAGCAGACGGCTTGTGATCCTTGAAGACCAAGAGGGCGACGAGGCTGGCTGCGGCAGCAAAGCCGGCAGCAGCAACGAATCCACGATGGAAGCCAAAGACCAGGGCTTCGTTGATCTTCTCTTGAGTTGGCGCCGCAAAGGTTGCGAACTCAGTCAGACGATCTTTGGTAGCGGTGGTCGAGATGACGGTCAGTACCGCTAGGCCGATGGCGCCACCGATTTGCTGGCCAGTGTTAAGCAGCCCAGAGACTAAACCTGATTCTGCGTTGGATATACCATTGGTGGCAGCCATGGTAGCGGTCACGAAGACCGTTGCCATACCGGTTGCCAGCAAGATAATGCCGGGCAGGATGTCGGTTACGTAATCTGCGTGGACGGGGAGGCGGGCAAAGAATAGCAGGCCGGCAGCAGCGATTAGTGGACCGACGACTAAGATAAGCTTCGGGTTAAGCTTGGCAGCCTTGGCCGACAAGACGCCGGCGACAACCATAATAGTCAGCGTGAACGGTAGGTTGGCAATACCTGTCTGAGTAGGCGTGTAGCTCAGAATCTGCTGTAAGTAGATTGATAGGTAGAAGAATAGTCCGAACATAGCGGCTGGCATCAATAGCATGACAATGCTGGCACCGGTGACGTTACGCTTACGGAAGATTCCTAAACGGATCAGCGGGTGCTTAAAGCGCATTTCGTTAACGATGAAGGTTGCCATCAATACGATTGACGCGGCAACGCCTATCAGAGTACTGGCCGAAGTCCAGCCGAGTTCAGCGGCCTTAGCCAGAGCATAGACCAGGCTGATAAGGCTACCAGTAATAGTGACGGCGCCAAGGATGTCGACCGATTCACGCTCGCGTGGCAAGCTGGCGGGCACATACTTGAGTCCAAGCCCAATGACCAGTGCGGCAATTGGGATATTGATGAAGAACACCCAGCGCCAGTCGACGTATTGTGTCAACACGCCACCGAGTACGAGGCCAATAGCGCCACCACCGGCTGCGACCATGCTCCAGACGCCAAGCGCTTTGTTGCGCTCTGGGCCTTCTTTGAAGATAGTCAGCACTAATGACAGTGCGGCAGGTGATAATAGCGCGCCACCGAGGCCTTGTAAGCCGCGGAAGATAATGATTTGCTCAGGCGTTTGGGCCAGGCCACCCAATAATGATGCAATGGCAAATACTGCAGTACCAATAATGAACAACTTGCGGCGACCAAAGAGGTCAGCAAGCCGGCCGCCTAGGAGCAAGAAGCCACCAAAGGTCAGCGCGTAGGCGGTGATGATCCATTGCAGATCAGCATCGGTATTAAAATCTAACGCCGTGCGGATAGCTGGCAGGGCAACGTTGACGATGGTTGCATCGAGCACCACCATAAACTGTGCTGTGGCCAGAATGGCTAGCGCTAGTCCTTTATGTTTAACTTTTTCGATCATGAACACTCCTAGTTATTTCGATATTTAGACTATTAGTAGTATATGTAAATATTTGAGGTTGTCAACTATTGATTAAATATAGTATTATGTAACCATGAAGATTAGCTCCATACAGCTTTGCGACGAACTAATGGCCTTACTCGGTCGGTTTAAGTCGACTATGGGCGAAGTTGCCGAATCCCATGGCTTAACACCAATCCAATTGGGTGCTCTCTATAATATTAATAACGGCTTTACGACGATGGGGCATGTCGCCAAGAAACTGCATTGCGACGCTTCCAACGTCACCGGTATCATCGACCGTCTGACGATCCTCGAATTAGTTACCCGCCAAGATGACCCCAAAGACCGACGGGTCAAAACCCTGCAGCTTACTACTAAAGGCCATAAGGTCTTAGACGAAGTGGTGTCGCTCATGCCATCCCGTCTTGGCTGCGACCGGCTGACCGCCGACGAACGCGTTGAGATTTTCCTCTCGGTCCGCAAACTCTCAGAGGTTTAATAGTTCTTTATTAAGACTAGTTATCGTTGTTGCCGGTGAGTCGTAGATGCGAATAGTTTTACTTTAGTTAGTAGTCTAGAGATAGGCGTTGGCCCTAGCTGTAGATTTCCGTCTTTATCGCGCATGTTCCAACGCATTATCATTGTAAAAACGTACGCCACAACAAAGATCTCCAGGGCATTGGAGAGATTCGTTATGTATAGCAACAATGGTATACAGAGTGCTGTAAATAGTACTTCCCCCTGGTAAGTGGAAGTAGGCGACGGTATAGCATAATTCTATTCATGATACACGCGGCGACAGGTTCAGTAAATAGATACTGGCCTGTCGCCGCCGACAAAGCTATGTGAGCGTGTGCTCGATCAATGCCAGCGTACCGACGGGATGGGTGTTGGCAAGTTCGTAGCGTGTACCGCTGTTGCGGGCGTAGCCATGGGCGTTGCGTTGGCCGAAGCTGTTGATGATCCCAGTAGCGCGGCTGCAACGACTGCCGTAGCGACAATCTTACGTATCACGTGATCTCCCGAAAGCCAGTGTATCTGCCCGGATAGCAGGTACATACTCAAGAGTAAAATAAAAGACAACTGAGTTGTCAATTATTTCCATACTAATATAGAGCAGTACCTGCATCTATTAATGGATGGCGCAAGGCGTTGTAATATATTCTTGACATTTGTTGAGCTTGAAGCTCCGAATGTCGTTTTTTAATATGTAGACAAATAACGAGGAGAGCAGCGAGGCTACTATGTATAGTGGCTTGGTTGCTCTCCTCGTTGTGTTACAGGAATACACAGACTTATGCCTCTTGGCTAAGAACGAGATCGAGCATCCACCGCACGTAGCGAAGGAGTTATTCGTGAGTGAGCTAATGCCGGCAATCGTTGTCAAGGCCAGATTCACCATGGATGGGCGAACTGCTTTAGGACTGGGAGGTGGGCAAGTCGCAGCCTTGGTTCGAAAAGTTGTCGATCAGAATGGTGTCGACGCAGTCTTCTCTTCGATGTTCGGCGAGCACGACGGCCAATACGTGTCTCTCGGGCAACATATCATGGACAATTCAGTGGGTATTCTTATCTTACCGGAGTTGGGTAAGGAAGGATTCTGGCTTGACAAGCTCTATACAGAAGCTTGGGTGGTCAGTCATTCGTGGGGAAACTGGCATGTCGAGCGTACTCAGGAGCTTGTCGATCAAGTCAAAAAGTTCGCTGATGACCTGGAGGATGCTGCACTACAAGGATATCGCAACAACGATCTTCACCAATACACCGGTCACTGATCCGAAGGAGACTGTCATGTCACGAAGTGCGGTTACTATCACCATCATCATCGCCGTGGTTATTCTTACGGTTATCGTTACGGTGGTGATCAAGCGGTTTACACGGACTCGTCCTATTCCACCGGTCCGCCGGTCTGGACCCTCAGCTGTGCCTGGATATGGGTCTGCTGCAGGTCGCAGTGCCGGGGCAAGTGGGTATCGTTCTGGGACATCCAGAGTTCGTAGCGAGTCGGGCCACACCGGGGATGCTACTGGCGGTGTTTGGGGCGGTTTCGTGCCTACGGATTCGTCTGACTCGTCGAGATCCTCGGACTGCTCGGGCAATTCCGGCCATTCTGGGTCTTACGACTCTGGTTCTTCGGGGTATTCCGGGTCTTCGGATTCTGGTTCTTCAGGTTCCTCCGGCTCGTGTGACTAATCATCGCATAAGCTAGGCTGTCCGAGTAACGTCTACATACAAGATCGCTACACGCGGGAGTAGCGTAAGCGCAGAGTGCTCGTCCATACTGGGCCTGACAACTGGGCAATCCCGAAACAATCCGAGTTATTGAGCGCTGGACTGAGTCTAGAAACGGCTATCCCATGGGATATCCAACTTCTTTTAATCTCATAACCCCTCAATACTCAACCGCTATACGAGTGAATGCTTGTACTGATGAGTCCAAAAGGACGAAAGCGTTGAGATAGACAGGAAAATATGGTATTGTACCATTCGACATTTGTTGAGGTAACTCCAATTTGTTGTACTTCGACAAGCAGACAGACGAAGGGGATGACTAGCCCATGGAGCTATGTATCGGACTGTTCGGCAGTTGTGGCGGTAGCCAGTGGCGTGAGCCATTTAAACTGGCCTACTTTAACGGGGGGATTGCCTATTTCGACCCACAAGTCGATGACTGGGATCCCAGCCTTGCCGAGGAAGAAGCGCACCATCTGGCAAACGACGCCGTCATCGCGTTCGCAGTTACCCGTGAGACGTACGCCGCAGGTTCGTTGGTGGAGTGTGGTTTTTCCATCCTGCAGGCCATCCGGCTGGATGACCGGCGTGATTTCATCGTGATGATCGACTCTACGCTTGATGAGAGTCTGGACGATCCAATTGCCCGTCGGGAGTCGCTCACCGCCCGCGCTCTGGTTATTCAACACCTCAAGAAACTCAACCTGACCAACGTCTATTTGGTTGACACGTTCGAGCAGATGTTGGAGGTGTCGGTGAAGCTCTACGCAATGGCGGCCGAACGGCTTCCACTCCAGGTGTACAACCCGCAAAACCGACAATCCAGGTTCTGAAAAAGGGCGTACGCGGCAGGCAGAAGTCTCCTATTTTTATCCTGTCTGCTTGTCGTGTCCACCCGGAAGGATATTATTATCGCCGCAATAATGTGGTATGGAATGTTATACTTAAACCAGTTATGCCTTCAAAAACAAAATACAGTAACACTAGACTATTACTACGTAGCCTCAAGCCATCGGGTATTAGCGCCTTCTTATGTGTAATAGTAGGTTTTGTATTGGTTGCGGTCAATATTGTATTGCAGAGCGTCGATGTTGGTACGGCGTTGCCAGGGCTGCTTGACGGCCAATGGTCTATTTCGTATACCGAGCACGTCGTCCAGCCTTTAACGGAATTATTAAGTAGCAATACGCTTAACAAAGGTCTTGTGGCAGTGCTTTGGGGCGTTGCTGGCTTTGTAGTCTACGTCGGGTTTGAATACTTAGTACACACGCTGCGCGGATTGCGCGAGAGTCGCGAGAATATCCGTATGGCCCGGGGTAATGTTATCGAACGGCCTTTGATGGCCAGCTTTTGGGCTGACTTGCTCTGGCGGTTTGCAGTAGTCATTATTGGGATCATCTTTTTTGCACTTACGTTGCCGCTACTAGGGCATGCGCTTGGCGTATCGCAGACAGTCCTGCTGGATACGGATTTGGCACATAATGCTATGCTCATAGCCTGGGCGATAGCCGAGTGGACATTTGTGCTCCACGGTTTGGTAGTATTCTTGCGCCTGTATACTAAGCGCACCCGGTTGTTTGGTGATGATGCGCTCTACTAGTGTAGAATAGACATATGCTTTCGCTTTTTATCGCCCTTACGGGTGTGGCCTTGCTGGTAGTGACCGGCGAGTACTTACGGAGGGTCCACTTACTCCACGCAGAAGTGACCCGTAAGTTCATCCACATTAGCGTTGCTTCTTTTGCGGCCAGCTGGCCGTTCTTTATGGATTGGAACCAAGTATACCTTATTAGCATGCTGATGTTTGTCGGTATTGTTTTGTCGCGCTTTATGCATTTGTTTGGAGCAATCCATGGCGTTAAGCGTCGGACATGGGGTGAGTTGTTCTTTGCTATGAGCATTGGTATTTGTGCGGTACTTGGCCAAAGTCCCTGGGGTTTCGCGGCGGCAATGTTAGTAATGGGAATGGCCGACGGCTTTGCGGCTTTGGTCGGTACGCTTATAGATAATACCCACCGCTATAAGGTTTTTGGCCACTTCAAATCACGCGAAGGCACGATAACCTTCTTCTTGATAAGCATGATTATTCTGTTTGCTTGTGCTTCGCTCGGAGATCTGTCGCCGACTTTATGGAAGATAGCCGGACTGGCAACGCTGGCGACTATCTTAGAAAATGTTTCAGTCGGTGGTACTGATAATCTGTTTGTACCGTTGGCAGTCGTGGTCTTTATAACTGCTTAGGCAGCTGCTGGCTGGGGTAAGTTGTTGGCTCGTTGCCGTCTGAATGAGCCATGGGCGCGTAATGCCATAAATATAACGAGTACATCGACTAATTCTTGGACAAGCGCACCGCTAAGCGCAGAGAATCTGCCGGTAGAGTAAACGAGCATCAAGGCTATGCTGATGACAATGCCAACCATAATGCTCTGGTAGGCGATCCGGAACGTCCGCTTAGCGATGGCGCTGGCTTCGGCTACCCGGCCGACGTCATCGTGCAAAATCACGATGTCGGCCGATTCGCTGGCGACAGTTGAACCACGGGCGCCCAAGGCAATGCCGACATCTGCCACGGTCAGCACTGGGGCGTCATTGACGCCGTCACCAACAAAGACTACTGGTTTGTCTGATAGGCCCTCTAAGGCGTGGAGTTTGTCGGAGGGCAAGGCCTCGGAGATGATGCTGTCTTTGTTGATACCAACGGCCGCCGCGACACTGCGGGCATTGGCGCGGTTGTCGCCAGTAATCATATGTATGGCCTTAAAGCCTTGCTTACGAAGCGTCTCAATAGTCAATTTGCTTTCAGGGCGAACGGTATCACTAAAGGTAATAGCTCCAGCTAGTTGCCCGTTGATAGCGATATAGGTCGCTGTCTGAGTGGCTTTGGTTACTTCTTTACCAAAGCTGATGTCGTGAGACTGCAGGTAGCTGAGACGTCCAACGATAACATCTTTGCCACCATAGACGGCTTGGAGCCCTAGTCCGGCTTTCTCGCGTAGGTTCTTGACCTTGGCGACTTTGACTTTGCGCTGCTTGGCTCTTTCTAGAATAGCGTGGGCTACAACATGGTTGGAATGTTGTTCGAGGCTGGCTGCAGCGGCAAGGACACTGTCGGCGCTATGCTTGTTGAATGTCTTGATGTCATCGACGCGTAGCAGGCCGAGGGTTAATGTACCGGTCTTGTCAAAAGCGATTGTTTTGGCTTGGGCCAGGGCTTCGAGCGCGCCGCCATGCTTGATGATAATGCCGGCTTTGGCACTGCGTGACATGCCAGAGATGATGGCGATCGGTGCGGCTAAGATCAACGGACAAGGGGTGGCGACAACAATAACTTCTAGGAAGCGGTTAGGGTCGCCGCTGTAGATCCATGCACAGCCGGCAATGGTGTAGGCGATAATAGTAAACGGTATGGCGTACTTGTCGGCCATCCGTACAAACGGGGCTTTGCTATTGCTGGCAGCCCGGACTAACTTGACGATCTGTTCAAACTGGCTGTCTTTGGCAGAGTGCAAACAACGGACAGTGATTGCGCCATCCACATTGGAGCTTCCGCTAAGGATGGTATCGCCCGGCTGCTTGGCTACGGGCAAACTTTCGCCGGTAAGGGCTGATTCGTCAAAGTTACCGCTACCTTCTAGGATGACGGCATCAACCGGCACGACTTCGCCCGGCTTAAGAATAACTTTGTCGCCCACCTTTACCTCATGGACGGCGACTTCGATAGCCCGCCGGCCGCGCATAATAGTAGCTTTCTGCGGTACGCGCTGCAGTAGGGCGGTCAGCTCGCTCTTGGCGCGGTGTTCGGCGTAATCTTCGAGCGATTCACCGCCGGTCAGCATGATGCCGACAACAATAGCCGCCCAATATTCACCAAGCACGACAGCGGTCACGATTGCAGTGATGGCTAGGATGTCGATGCCATAACTACCGCTGCGCAGGTCCTGCCACATCGACATTAATAATGGTATGCACACGGCAAGCGCGGCTCCACTAACGAGGATCTGGGCGGCCGTATGGAAACCACTAAAGTACAAGGCCAAGCCAACAAGGGCGGCGGCGCTGACGAGGCTGAACTGAATATACTGCTTAATAAAGCGGCCAAATGCACGCATAAAATTTCTCCTGATTATTACAAGTATATCAGTTGTCGGCCAGATTGTGAGCTTTAGACGGCAGCGAGGACTTTACCGACAGCAGCTTCGATAGTACTGACCTGCCGTTCGACGGCTTCTCGGTACTTGCCAACGCCCCAGACCCGGACGACAGGCTCAGTACCGGACGGTCGGATAACTAACCGGCCGCCGGCTTCTACTGCAATCTCGTGCCGGGCATTGGCGATTGTCTCGCAGACTTCTGGGTTATTGAGCAATACTGCGCCAGATGCCCTACCTATAGTGATCTTTCGCATAAGTTCTGGCCACAAAGGCATTTCATCAGCCAGGTCAGCAAAGCTAGCCTTTCGCTCTTTGATGGCAAAAGACGCTGCCCAGGCGGCCATACGTATCCCGTCACCGCTCGATAGCCAGCGGAGGTCAACATGGTGGCCGGTAAATTCACCGCCCCAGTTCCAGTCCTCGCCATCTTGTTGTTTGGCGCGCAATGCGGCGGTGACTTTAACGTCGCCATTCCTGCAGTATTCAAAGTTAATTTTCTGCTTTGTCAGGCGGTCGACCGTTGCGTCGTTAGTGTAGTCGGTACCGACAATACCTGGCTGGCCTAGGGCATAGAGCTCCATAAAGCGGTTGCCCTCGAGTTCTGAGAACTGCATCTTGCCATCAACCATGCGTGCGCCGAGTCCGATAACCCGGTCAGCATCGCCATCGTTAGCTAGGGCGCCGACAAAGTTTGGATTTTCGACGATCTGCGGATTATTTTGCAAGAAGCTCTTAAGTCCGTCGAGGTCGGTGGCGCCGCAGCCGTCGTTGATCTTGCCCTTGCGGTCACAGCCGTATTCAATAACTTCGGCGCCTAATTGCCGGAAGACTGCTGGCGTCGTTGCCATGGCGGCACCATTGGCGGCGTCAATAACAAACAGCTTGCCCTCAAGTGGCCGCTCACCAAATTCATTCTGGATATCATTGGCGACTGCATTGATGTATTCGCTATGCAGTTCCGGACGCTCGTAGTATGGTGCGGTCCTAAACGGAATGTGTAGGCCTGATTCGCGTTGATCCCAGAACCGCTGGCTAATTGCTGCTACCTGTTCGCCATCTGGCTTGTCGGCACCAATTGTACCTTTCCAACCATTGTCTTTTTCTGGATTATGGCTGGCAGTGAGTGATATTGCGGTCGCTGCGCCGTGCATGGCGGCCAGTTTGAGTGTCATGGGGGTCGGCGCGACGCCGAGCCGGATGACATCGGTTGCGCCGGCAGCGATAGCCGCAGCTACGGCGGCGATTTCGTAGCGGCCACCAGAGCGTCGGGTGTCATAACCGATGACGCAGGGGCCTTCGTTGCCTTGTGCGATC
>Ga0114940_10000380_pt1 | contig 22402 bp, 20 predicted proteins | sample ColdCreekSource_FD_87195 | JGI IMG/M metagenome (GOLD analysis project Ga0114940, IMG submission 87195) | Groundwater microbial communities from Cold Creek, Nevada to study Microbial Dark Matter (Phase II) - Cold Creek Source | ecosystem: Environmental > Aquatic > Deep subsurface > Groundwater ... | reverse complement strand
TCAGGATAAGCCCATATCTTGACTGGCATTCATCCCACGCTGACACATTGGCGGCGTTAAGCAAAGCTTAACTTTCATCCGCCTCGCTTTACAGACGTGGGGCTTCTGCCAAAAAAGCTAAAGGGGGTACTGTAGTTTGTGCGGGAATTCATATGAGTCAAATACCTGCATTTCCCTATGAAATTCTTTGGGAAGAACGAGTGTTGCGCTCAGTTGCCAATTTGACTCGTCAAGACGGCATAGAATTTTTAAATCTAGCTCCCCAAATCCCGATTAAAACTGAAGTTGAATGTTTTCCTCTTTCTGAAGCGAATGAAGCACTAGCAGCTTTGAGAGCAGGGAGAGTTAATGGTTCGGCTGTGTTGGCGATCAACTTGAATTGACACTCCCACCCCGGTCGCTAACGCGCTTTTCAGGGCGTTTGAGGAAACGCCCCGACAATAAACTCTAAGTAATTACTGTGGGTTCATCTCGTTGGGTATACTCTTTAATCTGAGCAATTCCTTGTGCCAAATCAATCAGGGGTTTTAGTGCTTCCTGTGTTTCCACATTATGCTTGCTAGCATCAGATTCGTAACTTTCTACGTACAAACGTAGAGTAGCACCTTTTGTACCAGTACCAGAGAGACGGAAGACAATACGAGAACCATCGGTAAAACCAATACGGATACCTTGTTTCTGACTAACGCTGCCATCTACAGGATCGCTATAGCTAAAGTCGTCGGCATATTTAACTTCGTAGTTGCCAAACTTCTTACCAGACATTTCACCCAGCATACCCCGCAACCTGTCCATAAGCTGAGTGGCAGGTTCGGTAGCGACTTCCTCATAGTCATGACGAGAATAGAAATTGCGTCCATAGGTCTGCCAATGATCGCGAATAATATCTTCTACAGATTTACCAGTTACCGCCAGAATATTTAACCAGAATAATACCGCCCAAAGTCCGTCTTTTTCTCGGATATGATTAGAACCAGTACCAAAGCTTTCTTCACCACAAAGAGTTGCTTGATTGGCATCTAGTAAGTTACCAAAGAATTTCCAACCTGTAGGAGTTTCATAGCAATTAATGCCCAGTTTCTCCGCAACTCGATCTACGGCTTCACTAGTAGGCATACTGCGGGCTACTCCCAATAAACCATTTTTATATCCTGGTACTAGAGTAGCGTTAGCGGTTAGCACTGCCAAACTATCGCTAGGAGTGACAAAAAAGTTCTTACCTAAGATCATATTGCGATCTCCATCACCATCGGAAGCCGCCCCAAAATCTGGTGCATCCTTGCCAAACATGATCTCTACTAAGTCATGGGCATAAACCAAATTAGGGTCGGGGTGTCCGCCGCCAAAATCTTCTAAGGGAATACCATTTTGCACTGTTCCAGATACTGCACCGAGACGTTTTTCAAAAATATCTTTAGCATAAGTACCTGTTACCGCGTGCATCGAGTCGATACACATCCGAAAATCGCCTTTAACTAAGTCACGAATGCGATCAAAGTCAAACAAAGACTCCATTAAACGGGCATAAGGTTCGACAGGATCGATTACTTCTACCCCCATGTCTCCTAAACGTGTCACAGAAAGTTTATCTAGATTGACATCATCAGCATCGAGAATTTTATAACTGTCAATAACTTTTGAACGAGCAAAAATTGCCTCGGTTACTTTTTCTGGTGCGGGACCGCCACTAGTAATGTTGTATTTAATTCCAAAGTCTCCATTAGGGCCGCCAGGGTTATGACTAGCGGAAAGAATAATACCGCCAAAAGCCTTATATTGACGAATAATTGCTGAAGCCGCAGGAGTTGACATGATTCCGCCACGACCAACTAAAATACGCCCAATTCCATTAGCAGCAGCTATTTTTAGGATGATTTGAATTGCCTCACGATTATAGTAACGACCATCACCGCCCAAGACTATAGTTTGCCCCTCACAACCTTTAAGGGAATCAAAAATTGATTGCACGAAGTTTTCTAGATAATGAGGTTGTTGAAAAACTGTGACAGATTTACGTAGTCCCGATGTTCCAGGTTTTTGATCTGAAAAGGGAGTGGTAGAAACAGTACGTATGTTCATGAAAATATCTAAGAAGAGAGTTTTTATGACAATTCAGCTAAACTGCTGTTTACTAAAATGCGATCGCATTTTAGTAAACAGCAGAAAATATTAGGAAATTATAAAGTTAATTTTACAGGTCGATAGGAATTCGCAGGTTATCAACTATTACCAAAATTGTCAAAGGGATGCAAAAGTAAGGTGGGCATCAAGATATACTATTATGGGAATTCTCAGGATAGATTTTTAATCTGCCTACCCTACACCTAATGCTAAAGCAAATCGATCGCGATATCTTGGTTGCTGAACAACCTTTAAAATACTTAGGATTGCCAGTTGGTACCAGAATGAGTGTGATTCGGCTATCGAGCGATCGCTTGTTGCTTATTTCGCCAATTAAAATTAACGAACAAATTAAACAAGAACTTGATCGCCTGGGTAAAGTTGAATTTATAATTGCTCCTAATCTTTTTCATTATTTATATCTTGAAGAGTGCCAACAAATATATCCCCAAGCTAAATTAATTGCGCCTCCAGGATTGGTAACTAAAAAACCTAAGCTCGCGATCGATCTAATATTTTTTCAAGATGAAATTGATTTTAATTTTGAACTAGAATATATTTTGTTTGAGGGTTTCCAAGTTCTCATCCCACCAAAGATTGCTATTGTCAATGAAATAGTATTTTTTCATCCTGAAAGCCACACTTTGATTCTGACTGATACCGCTTTTAATTTTGATCGAAGCTTTCCTTTTATGACTCAATTAGCAACCAGAATTCTCGGCAGTTATCAAGCTCTTAAACCTTCTTGGTTAGAAAAATTGGCGATTAAAGATAAGAAAAAAATTAGTAATTCAGTAGAAAAAATTCTTGCTTGGGATTTTCAAAGAGTAATAATGGCTCACGGTAATATAGTAGAAGATAATGCCAAGGAACAACTAAAAGCAGGCTATGAATGGTTTCTTAGCTAAGATCACAAATATTTAATCAAGCAGATAGTGCGAAAAACAATTATCGGAGTGATGGGAGTTGGAGAAAAAGCCACGCCAACAGATATAGAAAACGCCTACCAATTGGGGAAGCTAATTGCAGAGAAGGGTTGGGTGTTGCTAACTGGTGGGAGAAAAGCGGGAGTGATGGATGCTGCAAGTAAAGGTGCAAAAGCAGCAGACGGTTTAACTATTGGTATTTTGCCTGATAACAATACCAGAGGAATTTCCGAAGCAATAGATCTAGCCATTGTCACCGACATGGGCAATGCCCGTAATAATATCAATGTTCTTTCTTCTGATGTAGTAGTTGCTTGCGGCATGGGACTAGGTACGGCGGCAGAGGTCGCCTTGGCTTTGAAAAATGGCAAAAAAGTGGTGTTCTTAACAAAAAACATAGAAAGTCAACAGCTTTTTAAGAGTTTATCTGCCGATAATGTATTGATTGCTCATAATCCAGAACAAGTTATTCAATTGATTCAACAAGTTTTGCTTTAGACTATATGGGCATACTAATATATATTTAAATATGTCCTTATGGCGATCGCACTTGTTGAATATCGGAACAACTAAAACAACTAATATTTAGAAGTTTTAGAAATACTATTTTAGAAACACTTTGAATGTGATGTATTTAAAATAGTCAAAGGCAATACATAACAAGAAAACATAGCCAGAAAATGTTGTTCTTATTCAATAAAGCTAAATTAATTTAAGCATGACCAATGTTTACCGAGTACAGCAACAGTATCCAAACCTCTTGATTTTTATCTATAGTCTTGGACCAATTCTGATCACCGTTTGCCACGTAGGGTCATTCCTGCTTCTAGCCACTGGACTCTCATGGCAAGCTTTCTCGTGGGGTTTTATACTTTACTGGATTCGGATGCTCGGTATTACGGGCATCTATCATCGGCTAATTATCCATAAATCTTATCAAGCACCGGCAATGGTAAAGTGGGTCGGTAGCTTGATTGCTTGTTCTGCGGGGCAAATTGGCCCAAACTGGTGGAAAGGTCATCATCTCCAAGGACATCATAGTCGCTCCGATACCCCAGAAGATGCTCACTCTCCGAATGCTCCATATAAGAGCCTAAAAGGATTTTTATGGTCGCAATGTGGATGGCACGTTTTGGGAAACTTGCTTCCCGATAGTCTTCCTGCTGACGTGGAAAGCGACCAAATACTGAAAATAATCGACCGTCTGCACTTTGTCCCTCTAATTCTGTTGGGTGTAATATCCTATTGGATTGGTGGAGTAGAATTTCTCGGTGCTTTCTTCTTAAGTACAACAATACTTTTTCATGGCGTTGCCTTAGTTAACTCTTTGGCTCATATAGCTGGCGAACAACCCTTTGTTAGTAACGATAATAGCCGCAATAATTGGTTCGTCGCCTTTGCCACCCTGGGTGAAGGATGGCACAATTTGCATCATGCTGCTCAATGGTCTGCACGTCACGGTTATACAATTCGAGATGGTAAAGTTGTACGTCTTCCAGACCCGACCTACTGGTTTATCAAGCTGCTAGAAAAATTCAACTTGGCTTCTAATATCAAACTCCCCACAGAAGAATATTTACTAGGAATTGCCAATCAAGTTGAGGTTCGCCAGTTTTAAATCAAACTTGCCAAAATGTTAATTCCCAATTGTGGAATATGAAACCCTTTTTACGCAAACTGGCGAACTTCTGGCGGCGAAAACTGCACCGTCAACTAGCTTCCTTAATTGCCACCATTGGCACAGTTGGATTACTTAGCTGCTTGTTGATTATTTATCTCTTAGCCCAACAGTTGAAGCTTCAAAAATTGAATAGTAAAGATTAGGGAAAAAGGCGAACCGCCAGGGTATCGTAACCCGTAAATAGGATATAATTTAGCAGCGTTAGGGCGATCGCAAAACACACATATTCCTTGGGAATCTGCTTCTTTGTGTTGTCAATAGAGCGATCGCAACCGCTAGAGCAAAACTTAGGTACGTTGCTATAGTATAAGGTATGAAGATGGATATCTGTTTTTTATTAGCTTTCTGACTTTGGCACCCATACGGAAACTGAGCCAGCTTGACAGCGGAATTCGCCCCAACCATCGTCATTAGTAACAACAGGTTCATCAATGTGTTCTGTGACATCGATATATGTGCGATTGGGCTGCCCTACTTCCATCGATTTAGTACCTTCTTCTCCGTTGCTCAAAACAACCGCCATTCCTCCTGGATGTTCATCGTTTCCTAGTCTTGTCCAACCAATCGTGTTGGCATGATCAAAATAGTCATACTGAGCGCCGTAGGCATAGGTTTGACGAGCTAACAAGAATTTATCGATCATCCATTGGTGGCTATCTATCCAAATTTCATATTCTTCACCATCTTTACCTGTGTCCTTATAGTGAGCACCGTAATAATCGGCGTAAAAAATACAAGGGTATCCTCCCTCCCTTAATAAGATCAGCGCATAAGCTAGTGGTTTGAACCAAGCCTCAACCACAGACTCTAAAGATTGCAAAGGCTGGGAATCGTGGTTTTCAACTAGAGTAACGGCTAAAGTAGGTTGGTCTTTAACCAGGGTGTTCTCAAATATCTGCCGCAGATCATAGCTGTTACCTGACTTACTCGCCTCGCTGAAATTGTAGTGCAGTGGGGCATCAAATAAAGTCACATCTCCACCTGTCACATCGATAAAATGGTGTAAGGCTTCAATTTCGTAAGACCAATACTCACCTACGGCGAAGAGATCGCGACCAGCGTACTTACGAACGTGATTGAGCCATTCTGGGAAAAATCCTGCTTTAACGTGCTTAACAGCATCAAAACGGAAACCATCAACATCAGTGGTATCTATATACCATTCGCCCCAATGCTTTAATTCGTCCCGCACTTCGGGGTTTTCCATATCCAGGTCACAGCCCATAAGATAGGCAAATGAACCTTTTTCTATATCTACTTGCTCGTCAAACTGCTTATCTTTGAAAAGATAAACCGCATCTTCGCCTTCGTTGTAGACATTGTAATCAACGGCATCAAAGTGCCACCAATGCCATTCGAGGTCGGAATATTTGCCTTGACGACCAGGAAAAGTAAAATGAGTCCAGACTTTAATGGTTTGCATATCGCCGATGGGGTGATGGCGATCTTCTGGGCTAAATGGTGTTGCTTCGACTTCTTCCTCTTGGTCTGCACCCAATTTGTGATTTAGTACCACATCGGCATATATCCTTATGCCAGCATCTTTAGCTGTTTTAATAGCATTAATATACTCTTCTTTAGTGCCATACTTAGTTCTGAGCGATCCTTTCTGGTCAAACTCACCAAGGTCGAATATATCGTAAACACCATAGCCAACATCGTATCCTCCAGCAGTACCTTTATAAGCTGGTGGTAACCATAAAGATGTGACACCGACTTTTGCCAAAGCTTCAACATTTTCTGTGAGTTGATTCCATAGGCTGCCGTCAGGATCAAGATACCAGTGGAAATATTGCATCATCACACCGTTTGGTTGAGACATAATCGAAATTCCTCTATCGTAAGCTGGATAGTTATTTTGTTAAGCGATTGGGTGATCAGTAGAATGGCAGGAGGTAAAATCTATGGACTATGTAGCTTTACGCTTCTGATAAACATTATGATCACATAAACATTACAATCACATGAACGAAAAATTTAGAAATCTCTCTTTAGAAAGACTTTTCTATGCTTCCCCTGTTTTCTTATACATTAATTTTGCAATAATTTAGCAATCCTTTTGATTATTTAGGCTGATTGACGAGTATTTCTGAAATTATGTAGGGTGTAGCGATCGCAAAAAGTTTTTAATTAGGCTAACTTGGTTAAACTTAATAAGGCACATTCCCAAACTAAACGGGGTTGAACATAACTCAGCAGATATTGACGAGTTTTTTCCCACTGTTTCATTAGTGCCAACCGTTGTCCTTGTTGCCAGTAATAATATTGAAGATAATCCACGAGCCATAACTGAGTAGAAATATCTAGTTCGATACTAATAGTTTTAGCTAGCTGCAATGCATCAATGGTGGTTTCTGGCGATCGCTTTAACTGTTGCAGTAAATCAGAGGGAATTGCCTGAAGTCTTGACCAGTGGGCGATTGCTTGACCAGGGCTACCTTGAGCGATCGCGATTATTTCAGGATGTTCTAAAATTTCGGTATAACCATTATTCTCTAAAACTGTCTGTAAGTTGGCTTGAGACAGACCATAAAATTGTATACGCTGACAGCGAGAAACTAAGGTAGGTAATAAAGAATCGGCATCAGGGGCGATTAAAATTAAAGTGGCTTTTCCTGGTTCTTCTAAAGTCTTAAGTAAGGCATTAGCAGGGGCTTCTGCCATAGTTTGGGAGTCTTCGATCACTACAACTTGACGAGTCGCTTCTAAAGCAGGACGATTGAGAAACTGGGTAATACCACGAATCTGTTCAACGCGAATTTTCGGCGGCGTTTTCCAGCTAATTCCTGCTGTTGCGGCTTCTTGGGCTGTATAGAGTTCGTTTTTACTGAGATAAGTAGGTTCTACCCACATTAAATCGGGGTGATTGCCTGTTTTAAGTTTTCTCTCGATTGCGGGATGTTTTTCCGTTGGTAAACCTGCACTAAGTAAAAGTTGAGTAAAACTTCTGGCCGCAATGCTGCGACCAATTCCTAAAGAGCCATAAAATAAGTAAGCTGGAGCAACACGATCTAAATTTACAGCCTGTTGTAATAATTGAATCGCTTTATTTTGACCGATTAAATTAGCAAAAGTATTCATTTAACTGTCTAAACAACAGGGTTGTTAATTGTCATCATCGATCATTGAAGGATCGATCAAGGTAATATCATAAGGATCGTCTGGGGGTATAGTTGGAAAAATATCATACTCACGATATTCATAGATAGCATTAACTTGAGGACCAAAAATGACCTTATCTCCATGTTTTAGGTCATGAAATCGTACTTTTTTATCGTTAATTAACAATCCATTAACGCTGGTTTTGCCATCAGAGTCTCCGTCGATGATCCGATAACAATTTCCCCCATCTTCTTGCTGTCGCCTCACTAGGGTAGCGTGGTGGCGGGAAACAAACTGGGACTGAAGCACTATTTTACATTGTTGTCCTCGTCCTAGAGAATAGTTGTCTTCTATTAAGATTATCTCTCTACGCCCTTTGCCATCCGTAACAATTAAGATATGTTCTTCACGATGTTTCACAGGTTTTACAGTCATCAGCCAAGTCTCAAGTACCAATCTATTTCAATATAAATTCAATACAAACTATCCGCGATTGGGATAAAAGTTTGACTTTGATATTTTATTGAGTCGCCAAGTATAGCAGTAGCTATATTATTCTAGCTTTGTGACGCTAAGATTTAATAAGATCGAGTTGGTGACAACAATTAGCGAACTAGATGCCATTGCTACTGCTGCTAAAACAGGGGAAAGTAACAAGCCAAATTGGGGTAAAAGAACTCCTGCCGCGATTGGAATTGCCAACAGGTTATAAGCTAATGCCCAGCCAAGGTTTTGCTTGATTTTGTTGACAGTTGCTCGACTAAGTTTAATTGATTCAATCACGTCCCAAAGATTATTTTGCATCAAGATAATATCGGCAGTGGCGATCGCAATATCTGTGCTACCCTGTAAAGATATCCCCACATCTGCTTGGGCTAAAGCTGGTGCATCATTGATGCCGTCGCCAATCATGGCTACTATTTGGGATTTTTGTAAGGATTTGATCACTTCGGCTTTTTGATCGGGTTTTACTTCCGAGAAAATGCGCTCAATTTGGAGTTTTTCGGCGATCTCCTGAGCTACTTCTGAGCGATCGCCTGTTAACAACACTACTTCTAGCCCCATTGTTTGTAATTGTTGCACAGTTTTAGCCCCGTCGAGGCGCAAACTATCTTCAAGAGTTATCAAACCGATTAATATTCCAGATAAAGCGACATAAACGATTGTTTTGCCTGTTTTTGCTAAAGATTGAGCTTTTAATTCCTGTAAATTTGCGATCGCAATACCTTGTTGAATTAACCAATTTTGATTACCTAAATAAACCGTTTCTCCTGCAACTTTTGCTGACATACCCCGGCCTAATTCGGTATGAAAATCGGTAGTTTCCAAGCAAGATAAATCTTGTTTTGCCGCCTCCGTCATAATTGCTTGGGCTAGAGGATGATTGCTGCCATTTTCCACCGATGCGGCTAGCTGTAGCAAGCGGCTGGGGGCAATATCTGTGAAGGTGATGCAGTCAGTAACTTGGGGTTGACCAATCGTGAGAGTACCTGTCTTATCAAAGACAACTGTATCCAATTGATGCACTCGTTCGAGAATATCACCGCCTTTAATTAAAATACCCTTTTCGGCACCGATGCTAGTACCAACTAAAATTGCGGTGGGAGTAGCCAAACCCAAGGCGCAAGGGCAAGCAATCACTAAAACTGCGATCGCTAATTTTAAACTTAATAGTAAAGGAGAAGTTGTAGTCGTAGTAACCATTTCTGTCATCCCGATCCCCATCGACATCGGGTGAGATAGCGTTACTAAAACCGACTCCCAGACATTGGTGCCGATAAAATACCAGAATAAGAAGGTGAAAGTGGCGATCGCCATGACTCCATAGGCAAAATAGCCAGCAATGGTATCAGCCAGCTTTTGTACAGGGGCTTTGCGGGTTTGAGCATCTTCTACTAAATTAATAATCTTAGCTAAAGTCGTGTCTTTACCAATGCTAGTAACCTCGATACTAATCACGCCCGATTGATTGATCGTACCTGCCCGAACTAAGTCTGGCGAGCGCTTTTCGACGGCTACAGATTCCCCTGTCAGCATTGATTCATCTACAGTAGTTTCTCCTGCAACTATTGCACCGTCTACAGGAATTTTTTCGCCTGGCAAGACTCGCAACCATTCTCCAGTCTTAACCTGTTCTACTGGTATTTCAATGGCTGCGGTATTATCTTGTTTACCAATTAAACGGGCAATTGGTGGCTGAAGAGATACTAACTTTTCTAAGGCTATTGAGGCGCGATTACGGGCTTTTCCTTCTAAAGTACGCCCTAGCAGAATAAAGCCCAACAACATCACTGGTTCATCAAAAAAGCATTCCCATCCCAGTTGCGGTAAAACTAAAGCAAAGCAGCTAGCTAGATAGGTGCTAGTTGTACCCAAGCCGACCAGAGTATTCATGTTGGGCATCCCATGAGACAAACTGCGCCAACCATCAACTAAAAGCGATCTCCCAGGGAACAATAAGGCTAGAGTAGCCAAACCAAAATGAATCCAAATATTACTTAATACAGGTATGGTCGGCAAGCCCAAATGATGTAAATGCCCAATGCTCGAAAAAAACAATAAAACTGCGGCGGTAACTAATTGCCAAACTTGCTGTTTTTGTTGCTGTTGACGTTTAGCTTGGCTTTCAAGCGCGGCCTGATAAATACTGCGATCGCTTTTACGTAGCTGAGAGGGAAAACCTGTCTGGGTAAGTCTTTCGGCTAAAGTTTCTGGTGCGATCGCATTTTCTTCATACTCGACTACCGCAACTTCAGTAATGAGGTTAACACAGGCTGATCTTACTCCCGAATTTTGTTCGAGCTGTCTCTCTACTGCTTTGACACAACCAGCACATTTCATCCCGTCTACATCTAGGGCAATAGTTTTCAGTTGAGTTGAAGAATGCTTGGAATTAATTTCCCCTTTTTTGAAGGGAGACGGGGGAGACTTAACCATATATTATTTTTATTGTTTTGTTTATATTAATTTTTTCTCTTTTTTAGACTTTGGCGATCGCACCACAGACTCTAAAATTGTTATACTCTTTAATTAAACACAAAAATTGATGCGAGAGTCAAAGGATTACTGAGCCAAAATGCCTACAGTTCAAGGCGAAACCATAGTTGCGATCGCAACTGCGATTGTACCCCAACAGGGAAGTGTGGGAATAGTTCGCTTATCAGGGGAAAAAGCCTTAGATATTGCTCATATCTTATTTGATGCACCAGGTAAACAAGACTGGTTGAGCCATCGTATTCTTTATGGTTATATTCGCCATCCTCAAACCAAGCAAATAGTAGACGAAGCCTTACTTTTATTAATGCTTCAACCTCGTTCTTTTACCCGCGAAGATATTGTTGAAATTCATTGTCATGGAGGAATTATTGCCGTACAAGAAGTGTTGCAGTTGTGTATCTCCCAGGGGGCAAGATTAGCTCAGCCAGGAGAATTTACCTTACGAGCATTTTTAAATGGCAGGATAGACTTAACCCAAGCAGAAAGTATTGCCGAGTTAGTCGGGGCGCAGTCAATAGCAGCATCTCAGGTAGCTTTAGCGGGCTTACAGGGTAAACTAGCTAGTCCGATTCGCGCTTTACGCTCTACCTGTTTAGATATTCTGGCTGAAGTAGAAGCTAGAATTGATTTTGAAGATGATCTACCTCCTTTAGATGAAATTGAAATTGAGCAACAACTACAGTCTGTTTTAGAGCAGGTAACAGCTATTTTGGCTACGGCGGAACAAGGAGAACTACTCAGAAGCGGCTTAAAAGTAGCAATAGTTGGTTGTCCCAATGTGGGTAAATCCAGTCTGCTCAATGCTTGGAGCAAATGCGATCGCGCTATTGTCACCGATTTACCAGGCACAACCCGCGATGTGATCGAATCAACTTTGGTAGTGGGAGGGATTCCTGTACAGGTTTTAGATACCGCAGGCATTAGAGAAACAGTAGATGCAGTGGAGAAAATTGGGGTCGAGCGATCGCGCAATGCCGCAGCAGCAGCGGATTTAATCTTACTAACTATTGATGGATCTGTGGGGTGGACAGCTCAAGACGAGATGATTTATTTACAGGTAAAACATCGTCCTTTAATTTTGGTAATTAATAAAACCGATCTGGCTCTCAAGCAATTCACAAATTATCCAACAGAAATTAAACAAGTAATCGAAACTAGTGCTGCCAAAAACGAAGGAATAGATGCTTTAGAAACAGCAATCTTAGAATCAGTCGCCACAGGAAAAATTACTGCTGCCAATTCTGCTTTAGCGATCAATCAAAGACAAGCTGCGGCTTTGAATAAAGCTAAAGTATCCCTAGAACAAGTCCAAGAGACAGTTTTAAATCAACTCCCCTTGGATTTCTGGACAATTGACCTCAGAGGCGCAATTCAAGCCTTAGGAGAAATAACTGGTGAAGAAGTCACCGAATCAGTTTTAGAACGCATTTTTAGCCGCTTCTGCATCGGGAAATAAACAATTCGTCACTCAAACCAACGAAAGATCAGGAACGAAGAAAACCCTCTACAACTCTCAGAACAAGTCGAATTGAAAAAACCTCAAGAAACAGCCCCTTATCTTGAACCCAAAAAGCTTATAGCTAAGAGCTTATAGCTAAAAGCTTTTTGATAAGGCATTCAACCGTTCTAAAGATGAGTTCCCTGGGTGACAAGCTGGCTTAGTTAAACAGCAGAAAGCAAAACTAAGCTAATGACAACAACAGCTAAGACGATAAAACCAGCCATAATTGCCTTAAACTTAGCTTCCTCATTCAAAACTTGCCCTTGAGACTTAGATTTGAGAGCGTGCCAAATATGACCCCCTAAGAAAGTTCCGCAGAGTGTAAATTGAACCGCAGTAAACTGACCAAGGTCGGCACCATATAATTCGGGAGGATAAGCGATGTCATTAAAAGCTACAAAATAGCCAGAAGTAAATGCCATCAAAGCTACTCCCGCCAGACTATAAGACAAAATAGCGTGTCCATTGTAAGTAAAAGCATTTTTCGCCCAGCTTAAAGGTTCGTTGACAATATGCCAAACACCGCCAGCAATACAAACTACTCCAATCCAAACATGACCGCCGATAACATCTTCTAGATTATCTACCGCCGCCATACCTAATGGATTCCAGACACCATGACTCAAACCAAAGAGATAACCAAAAATAGCAACGGGATTGAGATTAGGTTCACTAATCAGGCGTACATTTCCTAGTGCAGAATCATAAATCCCACCCCAGAACATTGCTTTAGCGACAAATAATAAAGCTGCCACACCTAAAAATATCAGATGATGTCCGAGAATAAAGCCCAGTTTTTGAGGATCATTCCATTCATAGTGAAATTTCGCAGCACGCCCAGAGGCATCTTTAAGGTTGGCTGGACCTCGAAAGACGTGAAATAGACCACCAGCACCCAATACCGCCGAAGCAACTAAGTGCAGTATTCCAATCACAAAGTAAGGATAAGTATTAACAATCGCACCTTCAGCCCCAACACCCCAACCTAAGCGGGCGAGATTGGGAATTAAGAGCAATCCTTGTTCGGATACTGGTACTGCGGAAAGAAAATGGCTTACTTCTAAAAGTGTAATCGACCCCGCCCAAAACATGATTAATCCTGCATGGGCAATGTGCGCTCCTAACAGTTGACCAGATAAATCAATTAAACGAGCGTTCCCTGATAGCCAATCGTAATTGCTATCTATAGTTTTAGTTGATGTTGTTACTGTCATAAGTTTTCTGTTTGTGTTCTAAATAAACAAGAAAGCTTAATGCAAAATAAAATTTACACTAAGCTAAAAGAGAATTCCACATGGCAATCTAAAAAAAGCTGGCATTGCTGAATGAGTAATGATTATCGGGCATAAACAAGAGTTATTTGCTTAACTTACTCTGCTCTCCCAACTTTCTCATCAATATTCAATCAATACCCTCAAAACCCTATTCGCTAGATCCTTCTACGGCAGCTTTAGGTACAGCTTGGGCTTTGCTAACTACTGGCTCACCAGACTGAGGAGTGCCTGCATTATCTAAAGCATTAGTGATCTGTTTGAAATCAAAACCAATGGCTCGTAAAGCGTGCCAAAGATGACCTTGAAGGAAAAAGAAAGCTAAAAAGAAATGAGCGTTAGCCAACCAACAACGAGCAGTATGAACACCTGGAGGTAAGGCAACTGTATCAGCGAAATAAGGTACAACTCCTAATTTAACTGCTAAAGGTGCGCCATAAAACTCTGGAGGATAAGCTAAAGTATTTACCGCACAGAAATAAGCAGCCACAAATCCAGCTAGAGCAATACCGCCGAGAGAGTAAGAAAGAATCGCCTCGCCAGAAAAAATCAATAGTTTCTTTGCCCAGCCTAACGGAGGAGTAATAATGTGCCAGATACCGCCGCCAATCAGCAAAAAGCCCACGTAGACATGACCGCCAACTAAATCTTCTAAGTTATCTACAGCAGCAAAATGGGTTTGATAGCCATAGATAGTCAAAGGATTTAGGGTAGGGTCGGTGACAACTCGTACATCCTGGATATTAACGTCGTATAGTCCACCCCAAAACATGGCTTTGCCAACTAAAAGTAAGGCACCGAAACCTAAAAACAGCAAGTGATGACCAAGAATTAGTCCCAGTTGTTTTGAGTCATTCCAGTCAAAGTGAAACTTACGAGCCTGTCCTTTGGCTTCTGCTAAATCACTAGAGCCTTTAAAGGTATGGAATAGACCCCCCGCACCCAAGACGGCAGAAGAAATCAAGTGTACCGCACCTACCACAAACATGGGATAAGTATCGACAACTTGGCCACCTTCGCCCACCCCTAAACCTAAAGTGGCTAAATGAGGTAGGAGAATTAATCCTTGTTCTCCCATTGGTAAAGTGGGATCGAATTTCGATAGTTCAAAAAATGTGAATGCTCCAGCCCAAAAAACAATCAGTGCAGCTTGAGCAGCATGAGCGGCAATAAATAAGCCAGATAACTTAGCAAAGCGAGCATTACCCGCCCACCAGTCATATTTAACTTTCGGTTTATCGTATGTCTGCAAAACGAAACCTCTCAATCGATTTTGTAAAACTTGTTACTAACTATTCTCAATAATTTAGCAACAAACCTATTTTGCATTATTGCTAACTATTTGCAATTCAATTACTAACAAAACTTAATAATAAAGTGTTTCAGTTATTTACCAATGAATTTTCTAAAACTCTTATATCTTAATTAATAGCTGCCAGCAGAGTCGTTGCTTTCTGCTATAAAACAAATCAAGGCGATCGCGCCATCCAAAAAAAGCGATTAAAATTTCTATTTAATTTGCTTATCAGCAATTATTTCTTCTAATGCTAATGAATATATATATCAATAAACTGATTTTTACTGTAAGCTGAACAAAGACATTATTGATTCTAATTCTCAATTAATTCCAACAGGAGGTTTATAACTGTGACCGCCATAACTGATAATCCCCAAGGAATCGAAGACTCCACAGGTATTCCTTGGTGGTCTGGTAACGCTCGTTTTAAAGATATTTCAGGTAAATTGCTAGGGGCGCACGTCGCCCACGGAGGTTTAATCGTATTTTGGGCTGGTGCGACGACCTTATGGGAAATTTCTCGCTTTGATGTTGCCAGGCCGATGTATGAACAGGGTTTAATTTTACTACCCCATCTAGCTAGTTTGGGCTGGGGAGTTGGCGCAGGGGGTGAAATTATTAGCACTTATCCCTATTTTGCGATTGGGGCTATACATTTAATTTCTTCTGCTTTTCTGGGTTTTGGCGGCATTTTTCACGCTGTCTTCGGACCAAAATATCTGGCAAATGTTTCGGAATTTTTTGGCTACGAATGGCGAGATACCAATAAGATGACTGACATTATCGGTATTCACTTAATCCTGTTAGGACTCGGTGCATTGCTATTAGTCGCTAAAGCTATGTTTTTTGGTGGTTTATACGACCCTGCAATAGCAGAAGTAAGAACTATAGCTAATCCGACTCTCAATCCTGCGATTATTTTTGGTTATTTATTTGGTGGTGTGGGCAAAAACTGGATTGCTGGAGTAGATAATCTCGAAGATGTGATTGGTGGTCATATTTGGCTAAGTGGAATTCTGATTGCGGGTGGTTTGTGGCACATAAATACTAAGCCTTTTGGTTGGACTAAGAATTTATTTGTTTGGTCGGGAGAGGCATACCTTGCTTATAGCTTGGGGGCATTGGCATTGATGGGATTTATCGCCGCTTATTTCTGTGCGGTCAACACCACGGTTTATCCAGAAGTTTTTTACGGTGCGCCTTTGTCTCTTAAGCTAGACATTTTTCCCTATTTCGCTTCAGATAACTCAAACTTGCTCTCTTCAAGAACATGGTTAGCTAATGCTCATTTTTGGTTAGCTTTCTTTTTCTTACAAGGTCATATTTTCCATGCTTTAAAAGCGGCAGGTTTTGATTTCAAACAGGGGCGGATCGATCGCTCTTTAGTTCCTCAAGAACCAGATTTTGGGTAGAAAAGATTACTAAATACAACGTAATGTAATGAGGTCCAACTATGACAGCTGTGATTGCTGAAAGTCCGAATAAGAATAAAATTCCCGATGTGGGCTGGTGGGCTGGTAATGCTCGCTTTGTAGACTTGTCGGGTAAATTACTAGGAGCGCATATTGCCCAAGCCGCTTTGATTGTATTTTGGGCGGGAGCAATGACTTTATTTGAGTTATCTCAATACAATCCCAATTTACCGATGTATGAACAGGGGCTAATTTTACTGCCTCATTTGGCAACTTTGGGTTTGGGTGTAGGGGATGGCGGACAAGTCGTTGATACTTATCCCTATTTCGTTATTGGAGTAGTGCATTTAATTTCCTCGGCGGTATTGGGTGCAGGCGGTATTTATCATTCCCTTCTAGGACCAGAAGTATTGACGCAAAATTCTAGTTTTCCTGGCTTTTTTGGCTACGACTGGAAAGATGATGACAAGATGACCACCATCATTGGCATCCATCTAACTTTGTTGGGTATTGGTGCATTTTTGCTAGTCTTTAAAGCTATGTTTTGGGGTGGAGTATTTGATCCCTCGGCTGGAGAAATGGGGCAGGTAAGAGTGATAACTGACCCTACAGTTAACCCCGTAAAAATCTTTGGCTACCTGTTTGGGGCTTCTGGTAAAGAAGGTATGGCAGCCGTAAATAATTTAGAAGATGTGGTTGGCGGTCACTTGTGGGTTGGTTCAATTTGCATCTTAGGTGGCTTTTGGCACATGGCAACTAGACCTTTTGGCTGGGCGCGTCAAGTATTGGTCTATTCGGGGGAAGCTTATCTCTCTTATAGTTTAGGCGCGATTTCCTATATGGGCTTTTTGGCAGCTTATTTCTGTACCGTAAATAATACAGTTTATGCCGAGGTATTTTATGGTCCTGTTGATTTAATTCAAACTGATACGGGAGTAGTGACGGCAAGAGGATGGTTGGCTACTTTCCACTTTGTTTTTGCTGTGTTATTTTTATTTGGTCATATTTGGCATGCAATTCGCGCTAGAGGTAAGGCGGCTGGATTTGATTTTCAAACAGGAAGTACTGGAATTGTCAGAGCAAAAGATCCATTTATTGGCAGTTTAGAAACGCCACTAAATTCTTCCGACTTTAGTCTTTGGTTGCTCGGTAATCTGCCGATTTATCGTCCTGGTATTTCTCCTCTTTTCCGAGGGCTAGAGATTGGTATGGCGCACGGATATTTACTTTTTGGTCCATTTGCCCTTTTAGGGCCTCAAAGAAACGCTTCACAAGGGAATTTAATTGGTTTACTTAGTGCTTGCGGCCTAGTCGTAATCCTAACTATTTGTCTGTCAATTTATGGTGCAGCTTCTTTTAAAAAGGAATGGCGGTCCAATTTCCCTACTTATGGAACATCTAACCCTGATGTGCCAGATTCTCTCAAGACTGTCGATGGTTGGAGTCAGTTCGCTGGTGCTTTCTTGGTTGGTGGTATGGGTGGAGCTTTCTTCGCCTATCTAGTTTATGACAATCTCAATGTGCTGAAAACTATTGTTAGTGGAAACATTTAATCTAAAGGAAAAATAATCATGGCTAAAATTGGTCTTTTTTATGGTTCGACAACAGGTAAAACAGAGGAAGCAGCAGAAGCAATTCAATCGGCTTTGGGCGGTGAAGAGATAGTTACTTTACACGAAATCGCCGAAGTTTCAGATAGCGATTTTGCCGACTATGATTGTGTGATTATTGCTTGTCCTACTTGGGATATAGGTGGATTGCAGGCTGATTGGGAAGGTTTTTATGAAGACGAGCTTGATAATATCGACTTCACTGGTAAAAAAGTTGCCTATTTTGGTACTGGTGATCAAGTAGGGTATGGTGATAATTTTCAAGATGCAATGGGGATTTTGGAAGAAAAGATTTCTAGTTTGGGTGGCAAAACGGTAGGCCATTGGTCTACGGATGGTTATGAACACGACGCATCTAAAGCTGAGAAGAATGGCAAATTTGTCGGATTAGCTTTAGATGAAGATAATCAATCAGAATTAACAGATGAACGAATTCAGCAATGGGCGACACAACTAAAATCTGAATTTGCTCTTTAAAAGTTTGGGGATTCTCCTCTCCAATGAACGGGGAAAAGTAACTGAATGGAATAAGCCAAATTATTCAGTTACTTTTCCCTTTTTTTTCAACAACGTGAGCTAAGTCGCCCTCGATATAAGTACTTTTCAGATTCTCCAAAATATACTCACGCACAACGTTTATCAAGAGTTTTCTTTGTACTTCATACCAAGCTCGAAATTGTCTTTTCAGAACGCATTAACTTCAAACGAACAAATGTAAATGTTTGAAGAGAGCAAAATATTTGTGTTTTAATTGCATAGCTATCCCTTACCATAAAGCGACAAATTTCATACACTTGTTTGATTGCTCGATGAAACGCTTCAATTCCACAATGAGTATCATGAATTGTGATAAATTCTTTTCGAGATATCATCTGGTTTTTTTTCTCATCTGGATGAGGATGCTGAATTAGTCACATCTTTCAGCTTACTATCCCTGTCCTTTTCTTATCCCGAACTGACGTTAGTTATCTTCCTTTCCCCAGAAGTACAACCCGTACAGTTTTAATTGCGATCGCAGCATCTAAAAACAGAGAATAGTTTTTAATATAATAAAGGTCATAAGCAACTTTTTGATAGGCATCTTCAACCGAAGCACCATAGGGATAACAAACCTGCGCCCAACCAGTAATCCCTGGCTTAACTAAATAACGAACATCGTAATAAGGAATTTCTTCTCTTAACTGGAGGTCAAACTCAGGACGTTCAGGACGCGGCCCTACTAAACTCATTTCTCCTTTAAGGACGTTCCAAAGTTGGGGCAATTCGTCAATTCTCGTTAATCGTACGAAATAACCAACTTCGGTAATACGAGGATCTTTTTCCTTTGCCCATTGCACTCCTTTTTGTTCGGCATTTTGGTACATTGAGCGAAACTTATAGACCCTAAACTTTTTGCCATTTAATCCTGTTCTGACTTGACTATAAAAGACTGGCCCTTTACTATTTAATTTAATTGCGATCGCAATTATTAATGCGAAGGGTAGAGTAATCACTAGTAAGACTGCGGCTCCTACAAAATCAATTATTTGCTTCAGTTTGGCGTTGATGCGGTTGTGTAAAATATTAAACCCTGAAGTAAAAGCAAACCAATCATCTTGAATATAAGCTGGCGGAATTTTTTGCCAAAATTGTTCACAAAAGTCTGCCAAACTGTAGACATAGACTCCTTTTAGCCTCATATCCATCAATTCTCGAATCATCTCTTCCGATAGGTGGCGATCACCGTCGTCGATCAAAATTCCCGACCAATGCTCTTGTTTCCAAGTCTTGAAATTATCAACGCTATCTAGTAATAAAGAATTACTATTGCGACTTTTCCTGCTGGTTCTAATTTCTGGAGTGTCTTGTAAAAAAACGAATTCTGTATGTGAATTTAGCTGGCGATGTTTTTCACCAAAAGCTCTAGCTTTTTTGTTATTACCCAACACTAAAAATCGACTGCGTTGTTGATTCGCTTTGAGCCATCTTCCTGCAATCATTCTGGTAATTACCGCCCAAACCGAAAATAAACTGACTGTAATTAAAAGTATGCCTCGACCAACAATTGCACTACTTCCCCACAAACCAGTTAGATAGATGCCACAAGTTACGACTGCTCCCGTTGCTAATATGCCCAAGATAGCTCTTTCTGAAAGCCAAATCCCAGAAACTTGTCTACTTAATTTATAAGTGTCTGTTAAATACAGTCCGAATAAGTATACTGCAACTAAAGTATATAAAATTGGCGATCGCCAGTATAAAGATTCTGATAAACGCACCCAAAAAGCCAAATTAAAACACAACAGCAGTCCAATAATGTCGCCAATTATCAGTAGCAACATAATAATTAGACGAGAAGTGCGACTATTAATTAGTAAAGTCGTTAAAGGCCGAGATGATATTTGGCTAGGCGACATTAGATTTTGAAGGTCAATATAAGTTAACAGCAATTCTTATAATTAGATTTAATTCTACAGGACAGCCCGTAAAATTACGGAAAATCATTCAGATAAAATTGCAGATTTAAAAAGCTAAATGACCACAATTAAGATTATTGCAATTAAATTAGGCTGCTATCTCGGATTGGCTGTTATTAGCGGCTGCAATAGTGCTTTATTGACTCAACCCGAAATAATTCCTGGAGGTATTAATAGTAATTCTGCTGAAGAATATCCCGTTTATAGCGGGAATGGTCGTTATTTAGCTTTCGCTTCTGATCGTTGGGGTCAAAGAGATATTTTTCTTTATGATTTAGAAAAACGCCAATTGGTCTCCTTGCCTAATTTAAACCGTCGTAACTCCAGTCAAGATCAACCTGCTCTTAGTGCAGATGGAAGATATATTGTTTATGTTTCTACTGAACGAGGTAAAACCGATATCCTGGTTTATGATCGCCAAAAACAAAAGTCAGAGTTACTCACTGCTAATATCAAAGGATCAGTTCAACATCCCACTATTAATGGTGATGGTAGCCAAGTAGCTTTTCAAACTAGTGAGTTAGGACAATGGAAAATTGTCTCTACTAAAAGAAGTATAGAATAAAACAGATAGGGTTTTCAGCTTAGAATAAATAAATTTACGTAACAACACAACAAATAGGGGCGTTTACTTCAAATGCCCCTAAATAATAAATCTAATTAAGCCAATTAAATTCGTGATTCCATCATTTTTTGTACCGCTTCAGCAATTTGTTCTGGCTGGACGATAGTTAGCCTTTCTAAAGCGCCGTTATAAGGAGTCGGGATATCTTGAGAAGATAAACGCAATACAGGTGCATCTAATTCATCAAACAATTGTTCACTGATTAAAGCCACTAACTCGGCACCAATTCCGCCAGTTTTCATACATTCTTCGACGACGATTACTTTATGAGTTTTCCGTACCGACTGACTAATAGTTTCCATGTCGAAAGGCTTAAGAGAAATTAAATCAATAATTTCTGGGTTATAACCTTGTTGTTCAATCGCTTTAAGAGCTTGGGTACAATGATGACGCATCCGCGAATAGGTAAGAATCGTAACGTCTTTGCCTTTGCGGACTACTTCGGCTTTGTCTAAAGGCAAAACGTATTCATCTTCTGGCAAATCTTCTTTGTGATTATAAAGTAAGACGTGTTCAAAAAACAGAACTGGATTATCATCTCTAATTGCCGCTTTCAATAAACCCTTAGCATTGTAAGCTGTGGAGCAAGCTACAATTTTTAGCCCAGGTACAGCATGAAAATAAGCTTCTAGTCTCTGTGAGTGTTCCGCACCCAACTGTCTACCCACACCACCGGGGCCTCGAATCACCATCGGGATTTTAAAATTACCACCAGAAGTGTAGCGCAACATCCCTGCATTGTTAGCAATCTGGTTAAATGCCAACAGCAAAAAGCCCATGTTCATTCCTTCAATTATGGGACGCAGACCAGTCATGGCAGCACCGATAGCCATGCCACAAAAGCTATTTTCGGCAATGGGAGTATCTAATAAACGCAAGTCTCCATACTTTTTGTGGAGGTCTTTGGTGACTTTATAAGAACCGCCATAATGTCCGACATCTTCGCCTAAGACAAAGACAGTCTTATCTCTTGCCATTTCTTCGTCTGTCGCTTCTCTCAAAGCGTTAAACATTAAAGTTTCAGCCATAATAATATTATCCTAAGCCAGCAAAAACCAATCCTATCATTACCAGATTGTCTCTGATATAAGTTTATACTTTATCCAGTTTAGGTTCTAACTGCAAAGTCCCATAGTATCGGGAGTTAGTTTTATATTGATATTTAGAAGGTGCGACTCATTTAGTATAAAAGTACTATAAAGTACGGGGACTACTAGCTTGGTTTAGGCGAATGGTTAATGTTATCCCACAGGGGGACAACGTGCCCTTGTGGTACAAAAATTAACTAAGCCGATTTGAACCATGACAACTGAATATTCCGTGTGAGTGCGGTAGGAAATAATTCTCACCAAGTCTCACTCCCCAGGTGTTGGGGGTAAAAGCATATTCCCCAGGGTAGCGAT
>Ga0114940_10000379_pt1 | contig 22428 bp, 22 predicted proteins | sample ColdCreekSource_FD_87195 | JGI IMG/M metagenome (GOLD analysis project Ga0114940, IMG submission 87195) | Groundwater microbial communities from Cold Creek, Nevada to study Microbial Dark Matter (Phase II) - Cold Creek Source | ecosystem: Environmental > Aquatic > Deep subsurface > Groundwater ... | reverse complement strand
TGAGAGTCCGCCGATGGCGGATTTGTGGTGACTGTTTGTTTGTTCATGATTGTCGGGTGTAGCTCTCACGGGCTCACCCGGCAATCACCATGTCATCTTTTCTTTTCGGCAGGCGATGAAGCACAGGCAATTCTGTACGAGCCGAATCAGGACGAAGAACAGGACTTGATGGATGCGCTGCGGCAAGTGTCCGGGAAGTACGACATCGCCGACTTCAACTTGCAGCCGCTGAAGGAGGCAATCGCGCACGACGTGAAGTTGCTCAAAAAAATCCTGGAGCGCGTCAAGCCGATCACGCCGGAACAGGACGCGAAACTGCAAAAGCTGAAACAATACCTGGGCAGGAAGCCGTTAAAGGATGGCAAACGCCTGATCTTCACGCAATACGCCGACACGGCAAGATACCTTCACGACAACCTGAATCCCGGCGGCAAACGCGAGGATATTGACGTCATCTTCAGCGGGGACAAGAGTAAGGCGCGTGTAGTTGGCCGGTTCGCCCCGAAAGTCAATCCCGAATATAAATTCCAGAGCGGCGAAAAGGAGTTATTTACGGTGGTTGCGACCGATGTGTTGGCGGAAGGTTTGAACCTGCAGGATTGCGACAACATCATCAACTACGACCTGCACTGGAATCCGGTGCGATTGATCCAGCGGTTTGGACGCATCGACCGCATTGGCAGCGATCACGATGTGGTGTACGGGTTCAATTTCCTGCCGGAGACCGGTCTTGACCAGAACCTCGGTTTGAAGCAGACACTGCACAACCGGATTCAGGAAATCCACGACACCATCGGGGAAGATTCCGAGATTCTTGACCGCACCGAACGAGTCAACGAAGAAGCCATGTACGCCATTTACGAAAAGAAGAGTGGCGGCCAGCAGTTGAGCTTGTTCGAGGATGAAGAGGAAGAGGAGTTTCTCGATTTGAATGAGGCCGAAGAGATTCTCCGGCAGTTACGTCGGGAAGATTCCGCCGAATATGCGCGGATTGCCGATTTGCGGGATGGCATTCGATCCGCGAAGGCCTCCACGCACAAAGGCAAGTTCATATTCTGCGAAGCCGCCTACCCGAACCAGCCAGACCAGAAGGGCTACCAGCAGTTGTTTCTGGTGGATGAGAAAGGCGCGATCATCTCCAAAGATATCCCGAAGATTCTGGGCGTCATCAAGTGCGGGTCGGAGCTTAAAGGCCAGCAGTTGCCCAAGGACTACAATGCAGCGGTTATGCGTGTGCAACGGCAATTTGCCGAAGAAGTGAAACACCGTCAGGCGGAGCGGATGCATACCTTGTCGCTTACCAACGGCCAGAACTACATCCTCCGCGAGATGCGGGTGCTGTTTGGAGCGACAGAGGACGAAGATCAAAAGGCCATGATTAACGTCATTGAAAAAGCTTTCCGCGGCCCGGTTACCAGAGCTGTAAATCGCGAACTGAATCTGCTTCGTCGGAACGGTGTCAGTGGACAGCCTCTCCTAAAGGCTCTCTCGCGGATCTATGATCAGCACAACTTGCGTGAGTGGATCGACCGTCGCACAATGCAATCCAAAGACCATCCAGTTCCAAAGGTTGTTTGCAGCGAAGCATTGATATAAGAATGTTTCGAAGGGTGTGAATCTGACACCGCTAAATCCTTGAGCCTGGGCTCATTCCATCGTATGACTTGGTGCAAATGGCAGAATTCCTTCAGCAATACTGGAAGGCGGGGCTCGAGATTTTCATACTCTCGCTTTTCATTTACTTCATACTGCGTTTTATCCACGGCACACGTGGCGCGCGAGTTTTGATGGGGTTGGTGCTTCTCCTGCTGCTGCTGATCTTTATCAGTCAATTCTTTGGTCTGAAAACCATCGGCTGGTTGCTGGGACATTTCTTCTCGTTCATTGTGGTGGCCTTGGTTGTGATTTTTCAGCCTGAGCTGCGGCGTGCGCTTGCCGAAGTGGGGAGTCAGCCGATTTTTTTTACAATTTCCAGCGAACGCGCCCTGGTGGATACCCTCGTAAAGTCTGCAGTTGGTTTTTCTGTTCGGAGGATTGGCGCATTGATTGCCGTGGAACGGGAAATTGGTCTGCGTGGCACGGCTGATGGTGGGGCAATGATTGACGCCAAACTTTCTCAGGAATTACTCGAGCAGCTCTTTTTCCCGAATTCACCGCTTCATGACGGAGGGGTTATCATTCAAAATGATCGTGTTGTAGCCGCCGCGTGTATTTTCCCTCTGACACAGCGCACCGATCTTGCAAAGAGCGTGGGCACCCGCCACCGTGCCGCTATTGGCCTGGCCGAGGATACAGATGCCGTTGTTCTTGTGGTTTCTGAAGAGACCGGTAATATTTCCATTGTCTGTCAGGGTGAAGTTCACCAGAATCTTGACCGGGAAGGGCTGCGGGTGTTGCTGACAGACCTGCTGGTGGGCGTGCCAAGGGCATCGTGGCTGGGCAAACTGCAAAGCGTGTTCTCGAACCAAAATTCGTAATCACATGAAGTTCTGGCTCACCCATAATCTTGGACTTAAAATCATCTCGGTTATCCTGGCGGTGGTGGTATGGTGGCTGATCAAGGCAAAAATTGAGGTATTCCCGGATATGCCTCCTGAATCCGGCACAAACGCATGGAAACTCACGCGGTAAACAATCAGACCTGTCGCGAGAGCAAGCTCTTTGGAACGGATGGCATCCGGGGCACCGCCAATGTGGAACCGGTGACTGCGGAGACAGCTTTGAAGCTGGGCCGCGCCGCCGCGCACTGGTTTAAAAACTCTCCGGCAGGGCCGCGCCAGCGGGAAAAACACCGGATCATCATTGGCAAGGACACGCGACTTTCCGGCTACATGCTGGAAAATGCCATGGTCGCGGGAATCACCTCGATGGGCGTGGACGTGCTTTTGGTTGGGCCTCTTCCCACACCAGGAGTGGCTTATATGACACGCTCCCTGCGATGTGATGCGGGTATCATGCTCACTGCCTCGCACAATCCCTATGAGGACAATGGCATCAAATTTTTCCAGCATGATGGCTGCAAGCTTGAGGACAAAGTTGAGGATGAGATCGAGGAACTGGTCTTTACCGGGCGCATTGACAGCATCCGTCCGACTGCCACAGAGATCGGGAAGGCTGCGCGCATTGACGATGCCTTGGGACGGTACATTGAGTTTGTTAAAACGAGCGTGCCTCGAGGATTGAGCCTGGAAGGTTTAAAGATTGCTGTGGATACAGGACATGGCGCCACCTACAAATCCACCCCATGTGTGCTTCGTGAACTGGGGGCTGAAGTTTATGTCCTGAACAACACACCGGATGGCACGAACATCAATCGCGAATGTGGCAGCACCTATCCGGGTGTGATTGCCAGTGCAGCGCGACAATTTCGCGCAAATCTGGGGATTTCTCATGATGGCGATGGCGACCGTGTGATCTTGGCTGATGAAAACGGCCGGGTCGTGGATGGTGATGTGATGCTGGCCATTACTGCATTAACGGCGCTGCTAGCGGGTCAATTGCGCCATAACACCCTGGTCGCCACGGTGATGAGCAACCTTGCCCTCGATCATGCGGTGGAGCGCGCGGGCGGCAAGGTCGTCCGGGCTGCCGTGGGAGACCGTTATGTCATCGAAAAGATGCTGGAAATTGACGCGAATATCGGAGGCGAACAATCGGGGCACATGATTTTTCGTGACTACGGAACCACCGGTGATGGGATTGTTTCAGCCTTGCAGGTTTTACGGATCATGGTTGAGACAGGGAAGAAACTCAGTGAGTTGGCCGCCTGCATCGAGCCTTATCCACAGGTTCTTCGAAACGTGAAAGTGAAAGCCAAGCCACCCATTGAAGCCATGCCTTCGGTGCTGGAACTTGTTCGAAAGGCTGAGAGCGACATCGGAAAGAGGGGGCGCGTGTTGCTGAGGTATTCAGGCACGGAGCCCAAGGTCCGGCTCCTTATCGAGGGGGAGGATCGTGAGAAAATTGAGGCGCACGCCGCTCGTATTTCCGAAAAACTCAAGGAGGCCATCGGGGTGGAATTATGAAAAAACAGAAAATTTGAGACCGAAAATTTAATCAGAAAACAAAAAAGGAGAAAGCCATGCACCCAAAACCATCACCTCAAACTCCGGAAGTGATTTCCGGAGGTTCCCTAGACAATTCCCATAGCAGGGGCACGGCGATGTCATGCTAGAATGTGTGGCAGAATGGAATCGTGGCTTTTCTTGAAAAATGATCATTGTCCTCCTGCATGGAATATGGCCTGCGATGAATGGCTTTTGACACATGCCGGGCGGTTTACACAACCCATTTTAAGAGTGTATGGCTGGGATCGGCCAAGCGTCACCATTGGCTATTTTCAGCCATTTCCCACGGAGATTTCAGAGCACTACACCGTTATTCGGCGTCCAACCGGCGGCGCGCTGGTGATTCACGATTCAGACCTGACCTTTACCGTGATTTTGCCTCCGTGTCATCCATGGCGGGAACTAAGTGTTTTCGAACGATACGAACGGGTCCATGCGCGAATCGGAAAGGTTTTCGAATCAAAAGGCATCGATTTTTCCCTGGCTGATCAAGGTGCGGCATTAAGCGTCCGAGGTTCGATGGGTCCACATTGTTTTCAGAAAAACAGTCGTTACGATGTTTTGGTCAGCGGAGTGAAAGTGGCCGGCGGCGCCCAGAGAGTCACTCGCAAGGGACTTCTTCATCAGGGAAGCATTCAAGGTGAAGAGAGTCCACGGGTTTCTCCTGAAGAATTGCAACACGCCTGGCAGGCCTGCGGGGTGCATTTCACGGATTTGAATTTGACTCCTGATGATGAAACCTCGATTTCCGCCCTGGCAACCTGTAAGTTCGCAACCGACGCATGGAACCGGCGTCTTTAACACAAAAATGTCTTTGCCACCAGGAAGCACAAAAGGCACAAAAGATATGTTTGTCATTAAATTGGTATGAACCTAAAAATCGCACCGTGTTCATCATCAATTTCTAATTTTTAACTTCTAATTTCAGCTGGGATGAAACGCAATTTTCGACCCTCACCGATGGCGGAGGCATTGCCTCTGCTGCGGTGGCTCTTTTTCCTGATGCTCATTGCCGGATTTGGTCATTGGTGGACGCTTTTTGTTCCGTGCACGCTGCTCTTTTTTGTTCATGCCGCCTTTCATCGTAATCCACATCGACGAGCTCCTGACAACCCGTCCACCCTGGTGGCTCCGGCGGACGGCAGGGTAACCGATCTTGTCATCGTGGATGAGCCGAAATTCATCAAGGGAAAAGCCTGGCGTATCGGTATTTTTCTCTCGGTTTTCGATGTTCATACCCAGCCCTCTCCCTGTGATGCGACACTCAAAATGGTGGATTATCAGCCCGGTAAATTCTTCGATGCGCGTGATCCCAATGCCTCACACCAAAACGAAAGTCAGGCCCTGGGCCTTGAGACAACCGATGGCATGCGGTTTGTCGTTAAACAAATTGCCGGGCGAATTGCCCGGCGAATCGTCCTATGGAGATTGCCGGAAGAAGAGATCGTCCGGGGAGAATTATTGGGCATGATCCGCTATGGATCGCGGGTTGAACTCTATCTGCCACAGATCTCGGCTGAAATCCTGGTGCAGGTGGGAAGTCATGTGAGTGGAGGCTGTACCCCGGTTGCCCGGCGAAAATCTGTACATTAACCAGGTTTATGAAAAAGCTTGCTGATTTCGCCGAAAAGTTCCGCGCGCTGGTGAACAAAGGCAGACGATTTCTCGTGCTGACCCATATCCGTCCCGATGGTGATGCCTACGGATGCATGCTCGCCATGGCACATTCTTTGAAAGCGCTGAAAAAAGAAGTCGTTCTGTGGAATGTGGATGGCGTTGTGGATCGCTATCGCTTTCTGCCGGGAAGTGAATGGATTGTTTCCGGCTCTCCTCCAGATGGTCCTTTTGATGCACGAATCCTGGTGGACAACGCCAACCTTGACCGTTGTGGGAAAATCTCGCTTCAGCCGGATGTCCGCTCGCCCATTGTGAATATCGATCATCATGCCAGCAACTCCGGCTTCGGAGATCTTGCTTATGTGGAACCTGATCGTGCGTCCTGTGGAGAGGTGATTTTTGATCTGTTCAAGAAGGCAAACATGCCCATTTCAAATGAGGCGGCCCGGTGTCTTTTTGTGGCCATCAGCACGGATACCGGTTCCTTTCAATATCCTTCCGTAACAGCATCAACCTTCCGTATTGCCGCGGAACTGCTGGAAGTCGGCATTGACCTGGGGGAACTTTCCCGTTTTACCTACGAGAGTCATCCTCCACGGCGTTTGTTGTTATTACGCGAAGTCTTGCAATCCGCACAGTTCGATTCCCAGGATAGAATCGGTTACTTTTGGATCGACGCTGGAAGCTACCAGCGCAGCGGGGCTAAACCGGAGGATAGCGAGGGCATGATCGATCATATTCGAAGCATCCGTTCGGTCCTGGTCGCCGTGCTTTTCGAAGAGCTGAAGGACGAGGGTGTCATTCGAATCAGCCTGCGATCGAAGGATCGACATGTGAACGTCAATCATGTCGCACAAAAATTTGGTGGAGGCGGACATGCCGCAGCGGCGGGGGGCCGTGTTCGTGGAGAACGTTCCGAGGTCGAATCCAGGGTTCTTCAGGCAATTCGTTCCATGCTGCCATGAGATATGCCTTGACCACGTATTGCGGTTTCCTCTTTATCCACCTTGAACCTTTCCTTTATTTGAAGTCATGAAATCTAAAATCACTGTTGTCGGCGCCGGATTTGTCGGCGCAACCACCGCTCAACGTATCGCTGAAAAACAATTGGGAGATGTTGTGCTTCACGATATCATGCCCGACATGCCCAAAGGCAAAGCTTTGGATATGATGGAATCCGCCTGCCTCGAAGGATTTGATTCCGTAATCACCGGTACGAATGACGCTGCAGATTACAAGGACTCCAATGTGGTGGTCATCACCAGCGGTATCGCGCGAAAACCCGGCATGAGCCGGGATGATTTACTCAAAACCAATGCCGACATAGTTGGCGGGGTCGCCGATAACATCAAAAAAATTGCCCCCAATGCCATCGTGATCGTGGTTTCCAATCCGCTGGATGTCATGACTTGCCTGGTCGGCGCGAAGACCGGCTTTCCAAAAAACCGGGTGATTGGGATGGCGGGAGTGCTGGATAGCGCCCGTTTCCGCTGTTTCATCGCCATGGAACTGGGTGTCTCACATCAGGATGTTCAGGCGATGGTGTTGGGAGGACATGGTGATGACATGGTCCCCCTAGTCCGTTATTCCACGGTTTCCGGCATCGCCATTCAGGATCTGATTCCGAGGGAGCGACTCGATGCTCTTGTGACCCGCACCCGGAATGGCGGCGCCGAGATTGTCGGTCTTCTCAAAGCCGGTTCGGCTTATTACGCGCCTTCAGCCGCTGTGGCGCAGATGGTGCAGAGCATCATTTATGATGAAAAGCGGGTTTTGCCCTGCGCCGCCTGGTGCACGGGGCAGTATGGCATCAAGGATATGTTTGTGGGTGTCCCGTGTGTCCTCGGCAAAAATGGAATGGAAAAAATCATTGAATTGAAGCTGACGGAAAGCGAGCTGGGTCTTCTCAAGACAAGCGCGGACCATGTGCGGGAGAACTGTCGGATGCTGGGTATCTAGTTGAAAGCTAAAAGTTGAAGGTTGAAAGAATGGGAAAATGCAAAATTTCGAAAAATTTGAGGTTTGGAAAAAAAGCAATAATATTCGCAAATCAGTGCTGCCAATATACAGCTTCCTTTCCAAAAGAAGAGGTTTCTGGACTTACTTCTCATGATCGGTATCATTGGCGGTTCGGGACTTTATGAAATGGAAGGGTTGGAAAACACCGGCTGGATACACATCGCGACCCCCTTTGGCGACCCTTCCGATGAACTTCTCACCGGGCGCCTGCACGGGCGCGAGGTTGTTTTTCTTCCGCGACATGGACGCGGCCATCGGATTTTACCATCGGAATTAAATCATCGGGCCAATATCTGGGCGCTCAAATCGCAGGGAGTGCGTTTCATCATCAGTGTCAGTGCCGTGGGCAGTCTCCAGGCAAAGTATCGACCATTGGATATCGTGCTGCCGGATCAGTTTCTCGACCGGACCAAGAAGTCACTCGAACACACCTTCTTCGGCCAGGGAATCGTGGCGCATGTGGCATTTGCCGATCCGATCTGCATCGAACTCCAAAAGCTGATTTACCAGGCAGCCCGGTCGGTTCTGTCCACGGCTAAGTCTACAAGAAAACCCGGCCATCGACCATCGACCATCGACCATCGAACTTCAAAGGCGCCAAAGGCGCATTTGAATGGCGTTTATGTCAACATGGAAGGGCCTGCCTTTTCCACGCGCGCGGAGTCGCATGCGTATCGCCGGCTCAAATGCGACATCATTGGCATGACGAATCTGGGCGAGGCCAAACTGGCGCGTGAAGCGGAGATGGCTTATGCCACCATGGCCATGGTGACGGATTACGATTGTTGGAAGACGGATGAGGAACATGTTACAGTGAAGATGATCATCCGGCGATTGAATCAGAATGCGTCAACGGCCAAGGCAATTGTGCGCAACGTGATCCCAAAGATTCCAGTGGATGCCAACTGGTCATGCCATGAAGCGCTCAAGACCGCCATCATCACCGACCGAAAATTCTGGCCGGAAGCCACCGTTGAGAAATTAAGGCCGATACTGACGAAGTACTTTTAAAGACTCAGCCCTTCTGGCACATGACCCCCGCTTCTGAGTGAGCCTGCGTCAACCTGGGTACGACCCAATCGTGAAGACGTTCCGACTTCCCCAACTCTCGCTCCGAAAGCTTCTCCGATACCCACCCATATTCACAACTCTTGCCTGAACCTGCATGCTACTTGTGCTCGAATACATCGGTCCGAACTGGTGAAGGATCTCGTGGAAGTCGAACTACGCGGGGATATCGAGGTCAAGGGTCGCGCTCAACCAGTGAAGGTTTATGCTCTTTTATCCCTGAAAACGGTGTGCGTGCTTGAGCCATGGCGCAAACCTGAACGTAAGAGCGAGCTTGCCAAAAAGAAGGAGTTAGAAGTTAAACGTTAGAAATGAAAAATTGAAATACAAGACTTCCAACCATTATTCATTCAGTGAAAGACAAACTTCGCTTCCAGATCCTGAGAATGATTTGTAAGCTGTCTGCTACTACGTCCTCAATGTGGCCAAAGCTGGCGGAAAAATTGGATCGCTACCAGTTGCAACACAGCTCTGTTTATCGCCGGTGGCGCCAGGCACAGGAAAAGAACCGGAAGAACAGCTCCAAGACCCTCAAACCCTGCCTGCCCATCATTGCCTTTAAAGAGAGCGAAGCTTGTTGCTTCCGGCCCACACGGAAAACTTCGTATTTCGAATCCAGCGGCACGACCAGCGGTGGCCATTCGATGGTCAGTCGTCATCATTTTCGCTCGTTGGATCTTTATCGGGCCAGTGTGATTGAAGGCTGGAAATGGTTCCTTCAAACGCGGGATAAGAATTGCAGATTGCAGAATGATTTCCCTCATGACAAACGCGCTCATTTTGTTGCTCTGATGCCTTCCTTCTCAGAAAAGCCGCATTCCTCGCTTTCCTGCATGTCAGCCATCTTGATGAAGGAATTTGGTGATGGAGAGGATTTTTGGTGCATGAAATCCGGGCGATGGAACTGGACGGGTCTTTGCCATCGTCTTTTGCGCCTTGAGCGTCAGTCGCGTAAATCCGTTCTTTTCGGCACTGCCTTTGCCTGGGTGCGCTTTTTGGATTGGTGCGCGGTCCATGGCCGCAGATTCCATCTTCCTCCGGATGCGCTTGTTCTTGAAACTGGTGGGTACAAGGGCCGAAGTCGCACACTGGAACGCTCGGATCTCCACCAAAGTCTCGGTAAACTTCTGGGTATTCATGCTGCTCAGATTCATAGCGAGTATTCCATGTGTGAACTTTCGTCGCAGGCGTATTCGTTTCGTTTCGACACTGTAGTGGCGGTCTGCGACCGCCGAAGAGGTCCTCTGCGGAAGATCGGCGGTCATAGACCGCCGCTACAGGTGATCTTCCGATTTCCGCCATGGTGCCAGCATCGAGTGGTCAAACCAGGCTCCTCCAATCCATCTCTTCATGGGAAGGCTGGCGTTCTTGAAATTCATGACCTCGCCAATGTTGATTCCTGCGCGTTCATCCGTACGGAGGACATGGCGATCCAATGTGAAGACGGATTCGAGTTGCTGGGCCGGCTGCCACGCGCTGGTTTGAAGGGATGCTCGCTGGAATCTGAACAAATCGGGAATTAAGAATTGAGAATTAGGAATTAAGAATTGAGAATGTGGAATCAATCTCAATTATTTCGATGTCTGAAGATCCCAAAGAAATCGAATCCGAAGAGCACGGGCCCGTCAAATCACTCCTCGATCACCTGGAGGATATCCGGTGGCTGGTTCTCAAGATTCTGGTGATGGTCGTGTCATCATGGGTGCTTTGCCTTTATTTCGCCCCGGATATATTGCTGTTCCTGGAGCATCCTCTCAAACTCAGTGGGAAGGACCCTTCGAAATTCCTGCAAACGTTTGATCCATCCGCTCCGTTCACAATCATGTTTCAACTGCCGCTTTACGGAGGACTGATCCTTTCTGCTCCTCTGGTGATTTACCTGATAGCCTCCTATCTTCTGCCGGCCCTGACAAAAAATGAACGCCGTTACATTGCTCCTGCATTTTGGCTGGGGTCAATTTTTTTCCTGGGGGGAGTCTTTTTCTGTTATTTTTTGACGTTACCTCCAACATTGAGGATTTCCCGGGAAGTTGCTGAATGGTTGAATATCCATGTGGAATTCTGGACGATAGATTACTACCTGAGTTTTGTGATCTATTTCATGCTGGGGATGGGAATCACCTTCGAGTTGCCATTGGTGATCCTGGTTCTGGCGCGCTTCGGAGTCCTGACTCATGCCATGCTTTCCAAATCGCGGTCTTATGCGATTGTCATCGTCCTCATCATCGCTGCATTCGTGACCCCTTCCACTGACGCGTTTTCCATGCTGATCATGGCGGCTCCTTTGGTTGTGATGTATGAAAGCTGCATCTGGATTTCCTGGCTGATGGAGCGAAAGAGACGAAAAGGTGAATCGAATGGTTAACCTGCATTTCTCCATGGCCTCTGTGAGAAATCTTCTCCAGATTCATCTGACTGTTGATCGGCGAATGATGATCCTGAGCTTCTGTGCCTGTTGTTGATCCCAGATGAGTGATTTCACCAGGAGATTTGGGTCCTGGTAACGCGGATCCAGTTCCACAGCCCTCTCAAAAGCCTGGTCGGCTTCTCGTGAGAAGCCCAGCGCATCCAAGCCAATCGCGAGTCCGGCCCATGGATCTGCGGATCGTCCTTTTGACACATCAATGGCTCTCTTCCATGATTCAATCGCGACGGAAAAATCCCGGCGGTCAAAGAGCGAGAATCCCAGATTATTGGCTGCTGCATACGAAAATGGGTTGGTTCTCAATGTAGAACGCCACAGCGAAACGCGATCATGCCAAACCTTTTCCCGTTTGAGCGTGAGATAAACGAAATCCCCGCAGACGATTAAACAGAAACCTATCGCGATCCAGGCTGGCCGCAGATTTTTCCACCAGATGGGCAGTGTAACCAATATCGTGACCAAAAGAGCCATGCCCACCATGGGTAGATAAAGAAAGCGATCTGCCAATGGTTGGTAGATGGGTACGAGATTGGAAACCGGCAGCAACCCGAGCCAGTAAGTGGCTGTGGCCCATAGAACGGCTTTATTTCGATAGGCAAAAATTCCCTGGAATAATACAATGATCGCAAACGTTATCAGAGCCATTCTCAGACTGATATGGCGAATGGCATAGGGACCATAATCGGCACACAAATCCTGAGGCCAAACGATCGACCTCAACGAGAGAAACCAAAGCCTGGGTTGCATCTTTAACATCTCCAAAAACGATCCTCCCAAATAGTCCGGACGCTGATGACCAACCCATGCCTGTTCGGGCGCCAAGGTGAACCGTGCCACAAGGAACGTCCCAACGAGCATGCTGGCGCCACCGATCAACCATGCCCAGGCTGAACGATTCTCCGTACGTCGAAACAAGAACCAGTAGAGGAACAAAAGTGGGGGGCCGGCAATGCCATTCTCCTTGGATGCCACAGAGAGGAGAAACGAAAAAACACACGCCGCTCCGAAAACGATGTTCTTCCACATCAATACAGGCGTGAAAAATATCGCGAATTGCAGGCCCGACAGCGTAAAAAACGTTGCCAGCAGATCTTCACGATAACTGACTTCACAAACGGTTTCGCCATGAATGGGATGGATGGCAAAGAACAGCGCTCCGATGAAAGCGCCTGCAAGAGCGTGCCCGGAAACACGGTTTTGAGTTTTCCCATCTTTGCCAACCAGGTGGAGCAGCAACTGAAACAGAAGCACGACGGTTGCCGCATGCAGCAGGACATTGGTGAGATGATAGCCAACAGGATTTTTTCCCCATAAAGCAGAATCGATCATCAGGGAAAGGAGATGAACGGGTCGAACGCCATCGAGCACATCCTGAGCCACCACTCGAAACAGAAGAACGTCGGGCAGGTGATGCAGATCGTGCACATAATCATCGACCAGGATCTGTGACCAGGAATCGTAAACAAATCCGCCATCCAGCGCGGGCAGGTACAATAAGACCGTGATCGCCGCCAGAACCATGGAGAGGGATGCTGCCGAAGGTCTATGCCAGCCCGTGATCATCTATTTCAGCAACGTTGATGAACCTGCGCGGGTTGTCAACGCCGTACCAAACTCCAAGGTTCGTCGAGGGCCCTATCATCTCCATACCTTCAAAGACACGTTTAAACTGGAGCAAGAAAACGAGGTGGCTGAGTTTCTTCGTCGGGTGGCTGCGGAGAAAAGCATTGATTTGGAAGCCTGGGAACAGGGACTGATGAGCGCCGTATTATCGGCTGGGGCACGAGTTTTGGAGGGATTGCTCCGGAGAGTTGGCTGTGGAAGGATGCCGTTCCTTGATCGGCAAACGCCTCAAGCAATCAGGAATGTTCTGGTCCCTCAGAGGCGCTAATGCCATTATTGCCTCCAGATGTTGTCAATATTCCCGCCGATTCCAGGACTTTTGGGATGATGCTCTTGCTTTGACACTATCCCGATCTGGGTCGACGACGCTTGACCTGGAGCTGGGCGAGTGATCTTTGAAGCGTGGCCTGTGCGACGGCTTCTTCATCAGGCGAAAGTTTATGCGAGAGAGCTTCTTCAGCTCTTTTCCTGGCAGCCTCGGCTTCTGCTTCGTTGATATCATCGGCGCGCACAGCCATGTCAGTCAGCACGGAAACACGATCTGGTTGCACTTCAACAAAACCTTCGCCGACAGCAAGACAGAGTTGCCTGCCATTTTGAACGACATCAAGTTCGCCCGGTAGAATCTGGGTGACCAATGGCTGATGTCCGGGCAGGACACCAAATTCACCTTCAATACCGGGCAGAACAACCTGTTCCACCTCGTCGGAAAAGGTTTTGGCTTCAGGAGTGATGATTTCGAGGCGGAGAGGCATAACAGCGGTAACAGTAAGCAGTGAGAAAAATCAGAAAAAGCAGGAAATGGAAAATTCCGGCATTTAATTTCTAATTTCTAATTTTGAACTTCTCATTGTTTTCAAGCCTTCACCATGTCAATGCCGCCTTTCATGTAAAAGGCGCTCTCCGGTTTGTCGTCATGTTTGCCTTCCAGGATTTCCTTGAAACCACGAACGGTGTCCTTGGAGGTCACATATTGACCTTCAGTGCCCGTGAAGACCTGTGCGACTTGAAATGGCTGGCTCAGGAATCGTTGAATTTTACGAGCGCGAAACACGGTCAATTTGTCTTCAGGACTCAATTCGTCCATGCCGAGGATGGCAATGATATCCTGCAAATCCTTGTAACGCTGAAGTGTGCGTTGCACGCCGCGCGCGACTTCATAATGGTCCTTCCCGACAATTTCTGGTGTAAGAGCCTTGGAAGTGGAGGCCAAAGGATCCACAGCGGGGTAAATGCCCAACTCTGCAATGGCGCGTTCAAGAACGATGGTTGAGTCGAGGTGGGCAAACGTGGTGGCCGGCGCCGGGTCGGTCAAATCATCCGCCGGCACGTAGATGGCCTGAAAGGATGTAATGGAACCTTTTTTGGTTGATGTGATGCGTTCCTGGAGATCGCCCATTTCCGCGGCAAGTGTGGGCTGATAACCCACAGCGCTGGGAATGCGTCCCAGGAGCGCGGACACTTCGGAGCCGGCCTGGGAGAAACGAAAAATATTATCAATGAAGAGCAGTACATCCTGATTTTTCTCGTCACGAAAATATTCGGTCATCGCAAGGGCCGAAAGGCCCACGCGCAAACGAGCTCCCGGAGGTTCGTTCATCTGTCCATAAACCAGGGCAACTTTGGATTTGGACAGGTCCTTTTGGTTGATCACCCCCGCCTCGGACATTTCATGGTAGAGATCATTTCCTTCGCGCGTGCGCTCGCCCACGCCGGCAAAAACGGAATAACCACCATGCGCCTTGGCGATGTTATTGATCAGCTCCATGATCACCACGGTTTTGCCCACCCCGGCGCCTCCGAAAGCGCCAACCTTTCCTCCCTTGGTGAATGGGCAAATCAGGTCGATGACCTTGATCCCCGTTTCGAGGATGGTGGACTTGATTTCCTGTTCTTCCAATGTCGGAGCAGGACGATGAATGGGATATCGCTTTTCAAATTTTACGGGACCCTTTTCATCCACCGGCTCACCAAGCACATTAAAAATACGGCCAAGAATGCCTTCACCAACCGGCACGGAAATGGGAGCACCGGTGTCTTTGACAGGAATGCCGCGCTTGAGTCCTTCGGATGGTCCCATGGCGACCGTGCGAACCCAGCCTTCTCCGAGATGCTGTTGCACCTCCAGCACAAGTCTGGCGGGTTTGCCTTGGACCTCGTAATTCACTTCGAGAGCCTGATAAATCGGCGGGAGCGCGCTATCAGCAAATTCCACATCCACGACGGCGCCAATCACTTGAACGACATGACCTTGAGTATTCATAGGGAGAATAATTAAGAATTAGGAATTAAGAAATTAAAACGGATGATCATGCAAAATTAAGGATTGTGAGTAAGATCAAAATGAAGCTGGGTTTGTCGAATTCATAATTCTCAATTCTCAATTCTTAATTCCACGAGCTATCCCATTGCCATCTGGGCGGTTGTGATTTCCAGGAGCTCATTGGTAATACCAGCCTGCCTGGCTTTGTTGTATTCAAGAGTCAGGTCCTTGATGATCTGGTTGGCGTTATCGGTTGCATTTTTCATGGCCACCATGCGCGCTGAATGTTCACTGGCTTTCGCTTCCAGATAACATTGGTAAACCTGAAAATGAATGTAATGAGGCAAAAGCGCTCCGAAAACGGCGGCAGCGGACGGCTCAAAAGTCTCCTCGGGAACAAACGCCTCCCCGGCTGATTCTTCGCCATGTGTGTGAACGCCTTCAACGCCAACCTGCAAGCTTTTGACTTCAACGATGGGCACAAGCTGTTTGCGTGTCGGTTTCTGATTGATGGTTGAGATAAAGTCTGTGTAAAGCACATCGATCCGGTCGATTTCACCCTTCAAGAAACTGTCAATCATGAATTGAGAGATGCGTTTGGTGTAAGCCAGGGTGGCTGGTTCCTTCATCTCAAAATCAGCAGTCAGATTTCGTTTCATCCTGGCAAGAAACGCTTTCCCCTTGCGGCCAAGGGTGACAAAACATGTGGTGGCTGGATCACACAGGCTGGCTTCCCGGAGAAGATTTGTGTTCAGTCCACCGCAAAGGCCCTTGTCTGTGCTGATGAGAAGCACGCCAACATGTTTGACCTGGCGATGATCGAGCAGGGGATGTGTCTGCTCCTCAACCCCGCGCTCGCAGGAAGCCAGCATGGCATTCATCAGACGGGCGTAGGGGCGTCCTGCCAGCGCCTGCATCTGGGCCTTTCGCATTTTGGAAGCGGCAACCATCTGCATGGCCCGGGTGATCTGCGCCGTGTTTTTGATGGACTTGATGCGCCGGCGAATGTGTCGGGTATTAGCCATATGCTGTAAGCCTTATGCCTTAGGCTTAAGGCTTGTGGCCCTGTTTAAATTCCTCCACCGTCTTTTTCAGCTCGGCAGTCAGAGCATCATTCAGCGCCTTTTCCTTCCGGACTTGGGCCAGGAGAGGTTCCTTCCGGGTGATTAGAAAATCCACAAGTTTCGTCTGAAAATCCTTCACCTTTTCAACCGGCACATCATCCATATATGCATTGGTTACCGCCCAGAGCGTGATCACCTGGATTTCCACAGCTTGCGGCTGGTACTGCGTTTGTTTGAAAACCTCTACGGTGCGTTGACCCCGATTCAATGTTGCCCTGGTTTGGACATCCAGATCTGAGCCAAATTGCGCGAAGGCAGCAAGTTCACGATACTGCGCGAGCTCAAGCTTGATCTTTCCCGCGACCTGTTTCATGGCCTTGATTTGCGCTGCCGAGCCGACGCGAGATACTGATAATCCAACGGAAATAGCGGGACGCACACCCTGATAAAACAAATCCGTTTCAAGATAAATCTGGCCGTCGGTGATGGAGATGACGTTGGTTGGAATATAGGCGGACACGTCACCCGCCTGGGTTTCGATAATGGGCAATGCGGTCAGTGAACCGTTGCCGCTTGCTTCATTAAGGCGCGCGGCCCGTTCCAAAAGACGGGAATGCAGGTAGAAGACATCGCCGGGATAGGCTTCGCGTCCTGAAGGACGCTTGAGGAGAAGCGACACCTGCCGGTAGGCAACCGCATGTTTGGAGAGATCGTCATAAATGATCAATGCGTCCATGCCATGATCCATGAACCATTCTCCGATGGACGCGCCCGCAAAGGGCGCCAGATATTGATTGGTGGCTGTTTCGGAAGCCGGTGCGGAAACGATCGTTGTATAATCCAAGGCACCTTCCTTTTCGAGCACACCAATGGTGCGGGCAACACTTGAGTTTTTTTGTCCCACCGCGACATAAATACAATAAAGTGGACGATATTCCTTGTCGCCAGCGGTTTCGGCAGCGCGGTTGAGATGCGCCTGGTTGATGATTGTGTCCACGGCGATGGTGGTTTTTCCGGTCGCCCGATCCCCAATGATGAGCTCACGCTGTCCACGACCGATGGGGATCATTGCATCGATGGCCATGATGCCTGTCTGAACCGGCTGGCTTACACTGCGACGTTTGATGATTCCCGGAGCGATCTTTTCAATGGGATAGGCGGTTTCTGATTTGACGGGACCCTTGCCGTCGAGCGGTTGCCCGAGCACATTGACGACACGACCGAGCAGGCCTTTTCCAACGGGCACCTGGAGAAGGCGGCCGGTGGTCTTGACTTCATCACCTTCCTTTACATGTTTGTAATCACCGAGAATGACGGCACCGACCTCGGTTTCCTCGAGGTTGAGCGCCAATCCATAAAGACCGCCGGGAAACTCAATCATTTCGTTGAGCATCACATCGCTAAGCCCTTCAATTTTGGCAACGCCATCGCCGATTTCGCGCACAATGCCAACATTTTGGCGTGTGACGGAGGTTTTGAGGCCGGAGATTTGGGATTGGATGTCTTCGAGAAGAGTGCTCATGGGAGGAGATAAATTAGAAGTTGGAAATGAGAAATTAACGGGCATGATATGGATTCACCTTTTTGGAAATACTCCAAAGGATTTTCTTAACTTGTTCGGCTTCATCCAAAAGTGGAGCTGTGAGATTATCGGTGACAAGTCCTGATTCTCGAATGAATCGCAACCATAAATGGGTTTCTCGCGCCTCCTTGATGGCAGTGCCCATTTTGTTCGAAAAATCGGCACGGTTCACTCCAGATTGCGCTTCCTCAACATTGGCAGCAATCGATGTTCCTGAACGAACCAATTGGCGACTCAAGACATGCGAAACCGTTTCCTTGGGCATTCGATGCACTAGACGAATAACGGATACGCCAAAGTTGAAACTACGTTGTAAAATATCTGGTTTCATCAATTTCTAACTTCTAATTTTGAACTTCCAACTGTCGCAGCCTTGCTGCGACCGAACCGTCCCACACATCATTGCCCACCTTGACCCGAATGCCTCCGATGAGAGCGGAATTGATGGCGTGGGTTGCAGTAAGCGGCACCGGGAAACGCGCCTCTACTTTCGACTGGATTACCCGGAACTGGGTTTCATCGAGCAAGACAGCCGATTCCACCAGGAGCGCATATTTTTGCGTTTCGGTTTTAACCAGCTTTTGGATTTGAGCAAGAATGCCAAGATAATGGCGTGGCTTTTGGGCCACAAGGGTTGATGCCAAACTACGGACACGCTGTTCATCCATGCGCCCATTCACCAGACAAGCCCGGAAGAGCTTTCTCCCCATTCGCCGCGCTTCCCGGCTCAGTTTCATGCCGCCAGCTCCTTGAGTGTTTCCTGGGCCAGCCGTTTCTGATCCTCCGATGTCAGGATCTTGCCGGTGACGCGGGCTGTGGTGGCCACAACCAGGCTCACCATTTCGAGCCGCAGATCGACGAGCATTTTCTCCCGTTCCTGACGTCCGGCCTCCTGGGCTTTTCGAAGAGTTTCCTGGGCAGACTGCAGAGCCTCATTCAATTTCTGGTCACGGAATTTTTCAGCGGCGAGGCGCGCTTCATCAATCATTTTTTGAGCGGATTCATTTGCCCTGGACAGGATTTCATCCCGAGCCGCCTGTGTTTTAGCCAATTCCTCCCTGATTTGTTCAGCCTGCTTCATGGATTGCGCGATGAGATTTCTCCGTTCGTCAAGCATTGCAAGGATGGGCTTGTACGCGAAAATCCGGAGCACGACCAGGATCAGGATGAAATTGACCAGGTAGGGAATAAAAGTTCCCCAACTCAAGCCAAACGTCTCAGCGAGCTGATGGGCTGCATCCATAATAATTCTCCAACTGCACCCCGTTCTTTTTCGTGCGCGAAATACTAGTTGCCGAAGAGGAACATGTAGAAGGCAATGGCTTCCGCAAAGGCCATGGCCACAATCGCAAAGCCGAAGATTTTTCCAAATGCGCCCGGATTGCGTCCGATGGCCTCGGAAGCCTTGCCGCCAATAATGCCGACGCCAACCGCGGCGCCGAAGCCGCCGACAGCGAGGGCAAACTTTGAATTAAATGCCAGCTCTGCGAGTGGTATATATTCCATCATATGAGTTTCCTTGTTTCTTTTGTTTATGGATTTTAGTTTATCAGTGAGCTTCCTCCTCTTCGTGCACACACATGGTCATTGTAAAAACAGTGGTCAAGAGCATGAAAACCAGCGCCTGCACAAATCCAACGAGCATCTCCAGCGTCATGAATGGAACAGGCACCAGAAAGCCTGCCATATGATAAATCTGTTCCAGCAGGTTTTCGCCACCAAAAATATTTCCAAAAAGACGAAACGAGAGGGAAACAGGACGGATCAGGATGGAAACAACCTCCACCACGCCGGCGAACAGAAAAACGGGGATCAAGAGCACGAAGGCAATCCCCTTGAAACCTCCCTTGACCCCAAAAATATGATGGAGAAAGCCTCCGATGCCATTGGCTTGGAACGACCATATCAACCAGAGACCAAAGAAGGTGATCGCCATCGCAAACGTGCTGTTAAGATCCGCATTGACTCCTCGAAACAGTGGTTTGGTCAGGATGAAATGGCCATTCTCGATGTGGCCCCATCCGATGGACATGAAGCCGGGAAGCAAACCAATCCAGTTGGCTGCAAGAATGTAGATAAAGACCGTGGCGAAAAACCAAAACGTTTTCCGTGTCCAGTGGCTTCCCAGAAACATCTCGAGCAATGCATAGAGCGATTCGACAAGCCATTCGAAGAAGTTCTGAAATCCACTGGGGACACGTTGGATGTTGGCAGTGGCGGCCCGGGCCGCCAGAATCAAAAGGAGTGTTACAGCCCAGGACACAATCATTGAGTTTGTGATGGAAATAGAGCCTATCTTGAAGATCTCAACCGCATGCATGGGCAGGCCGGAAGGCGAAGCATGACCTGTGACATGCTCGGAAGCAGCAGCCGAAGCCAGCATGATAGAGGTCAGGTTCATTACTTCTTTGCCCGTTCAAATGCATGTTCCATGGCACCGAGGTCTTCACCCGGTTTCAATTCATCCATGGCTTCAGAGGCTTTCTGGATTTGCTCCGGAGAATAGTTTGCCGCCTTGATGCTGAGTCCGATTCGACGATTTTCACGATCCACCTTGATGACGCGAGCCGAGACTTCATCGCCGATCTTGATGATAGTTTTGATTTTTTCAACGTGTTGTTCGCTGATTTGAGAAATGTGAACCAGGCCGTCGATATTGTCCTTCAACTGTACAAATGCGCCAAACGAGGCAACCTTGGTGACCTTGCCCTGTACCAGATCGCCGATTTTGAAATGGTCTTCAATTTTGGCCCATGGGTCATCATTCGTTTGCTTGAGACCGAGTGAGATGCGCTGCTGAACGATGTCCACTTCAAGAATGACAGCTTCAACTTCATCACTTTGTTTCAGGATTTCCGACGGGTGATTGACTTTGCGGGTCCATGACATGTCGTTCACATGGATCATGCCATCGATGCCCTCTTCCAACTCAACGAAGGCCCCGTAGGTGGTGAGGTTGCGAACCTTGCCTTTGACGCGGTCACCCTGTTTGTAAAGGTTGGTAACGTTGTCCCATGGATTTTTTTCCAGCTGACGGATGCCCATGGAAATTTTTTGTTCCTCTTTCTGCACGGAAAGCACAACGGCCTCCACCTCCTGGCCGAGAACAAGGATATCCGCCGGGCGGGCAATCTTTTTCGTCCAGGAAAGCTCGCTCACATGGATGAACCCTTCAATGCCGGGTACGAGTTCAACGAAAGCCCCATAGGGAAGCAGATTGACCACTTTTCCCTTGATCCGGGTGCCCACCGGAAATTTTTCCAGAATATTTTCCCAGGGGTTGTTCATGCGCTGCTTGAGTCCGAGAGACACACGGTCCTTTTCACGGTCGATATCCAGAATCTGGACTTCGACGGTTTGTCCCAGTTTGAGCATCTCGGAAGGATGATTGATTCGTCCCCAGCTCATGTCGGTGATGTGCAGCAGGCCATCAAGCCCGTCCAGATCAATAAAGGCGCCGAAATCGGTGATGTTCTTGACCATGCCGGACAGGATGTCACCAACCTTGAGACCGGTCATGAGTTTTTGTTTCTTTTCGGTGCGTTCCTGCTCGATCAATTCACGACGGGACAGGACGATATTCCTGCGATCCTGATTGATTTTGAGGACCTTGAACTCATACGTATTGCCGACGAACTGGTCCAGATCCTTGGGGGGTGTAAGGTCAATTTGTGAACCCGGCAGAAATGCTTCGACCCCAATATCCACCATCAAGCCGCCCTTGACCTTTTTTGTGACTTTGCCCCGGATCGTTGATCCTTCGTTGCAGGCGGCGATGATCTTTTCCCAGTTCTTTTTTATTTCGGCTTTGGAATAGGAAAGCTGAACCATCCCGTTATCATCCTCGAGTCGTTCGAGGAGCACCTCGACCTCAGTGCCCATGGCGGCCATCGAGGGATCAGGGAATTCGTTCAAGGGGATGATGCCTTCGGATTTATAGCCGATATCCACAACCACTTCCTTGGGACGGACCTCAATGACCTTGCCGCTGACAAGACTGTTCTCGGCGAATTTCTTCGTGGATTTCGCCAGCCACTCTTTCATTTGAGACTGCATGAATTCAACTTTCTTTCAATCCAAAACCTGGTATTGAACCGTTTTGGGGTACTCCGGTTTTCCCCCGGAGAGGGTTCATCCTGACGCCGTGGCATCCGGATTGTGTATTTCAGGGGTTCCTGCGGCCGACCGGGCAAATTTCACGGTTTTTCATGGACGTGCCCAACCACCGCACCATCCTTATTATCTGGTTAAAATAAGGACGACAAATGCTAGCCAAACCATGATAGTAAAGCAACAACGAAGTAGACAGGTGAAAAGTAAGGCATAGCTGCGCTGATCAAATACGCAAGTGTTTGATTTTGTGAGGGTTAAAAGAAAAGGCCAGACAATTTTGGACTTAGGAGCCGCGCAAAAATAACTTCACATTCTTACGGTGTGATTGTGTAGTTCCAATTAGGGGAACCTCCGGAAATCACTTCCGGAATTTGAGTTGAGGGTTTTTGGTGCATAGCTTTCTCATTTTTTGTTTTCTGATTAAATTTTGGATTTCGATTTTCTATTTTTTCATCATCTTCAGCTTCATTTTGGTTGATTTAACCTGTTCCAGAAATTGCATCCGCATCTCGACATCAAAAAATCCGGGGGCGGTTTTCGCTTTAAAAGGTTTCATATCGAGGTTCCTGCGGGTCTGTTTTGAGGGT
>Ga0114940_10000377_pt1 | contig 22464 bp, 30 predicted proteins | sample ColdCreekSource_FD_87195 | JGI IMG/M metagenome (GOLD analysis project Ga0114940, IMG submission 87195) | Groundwater microbial communities from Cold Creek, Nevada to study Microbial Dark Matter (Phase II) - Cold Creek Source | ecosystem: Environmental > Aquatic > Deep subsurface > Groundwater ... | reverse complement strand
TCTGGGGATTTTGATCTTCAAGCCCAAGAAGCATCAGGACGCGGGCGAGAGCTTCTTTCTCGTCTGCTGCTACAAGGTTGGTCGTTTGGCGGGACGCTGCTGGCGATCCGCGAGCAATCGTGTCCATTAGCTCGGTGGCTTGACGGCCAGTTTCTTTTGCTGCCTTCCCGGCTGCGAAATCGCCGAAAAGACGGGCGGCACCAACGCCAGCAGCGCCGCCGCCCATTCCAGCGCCAACCCCGCCCATCATGCCACCAAGGCCCCCACCGACTGCTGCGCCGATAGCTCCACCGGTCATGCCGCGTGAATACTGGCTGAGCTTGCGCCACACGTCGGCCGATGTCGAGCCAGACACGATGGCCTCCATCAGTTCCAGTTCTTTCGGCGTGTAGCCTTCGGCCTTGCGCGGGTTATTGAGAATGCCAGTGATCCGGTTGCGCAGCTCGACGCCGTTAGACGCATTGCCCGACGCCTCGGCGTTTCGCCCCGCCGCTTGGACCTCTTGTGAGATTTCGTCCAGTTTAAGACGACGGTGATCGAGGCCGCGAGCCTCTTTGAGACGGGCCGTGGCCTCAGGGACAGTACCTTGACTGGCTGTGGCCATCGTATCGTCGAGCTTGTCAGCGAAACGATCGAGTTGTTCGATGGTGCGCCGACCCATTTCGCCTTCAGACGCGTCGGCATGACGAGCCACGTTCTTGCGCACCGTCTGACGGTGCTGATCCAGATCGTAGAGACCCATTCCCCGGTCCGGCGCAGTGTTGATGCGGGTGGAAGTCTTCTCGATGTCGCTGGATCGATTGAAGTCAAGCACGTTCGTGTTGGGTGGATTGCCGTTACGGACCGTTGTCCCGGCGGTCTTCCCGTCAGTGGTGCTAAAGGTCCGCACCGCACTGGACTTCGGTGCCTGTAGGCTGGGGGAATACTCGCCAAGGCGGTCCAGCTCCGTCATTGCAGCCGGATGACGGCCTCGGCGTGCGCCCTGTTGAGCACCTTCGCCCACTTGATTACGTAGGGTGTTGTTGAGATCAGCGACCGCGTCTTGATTGATCCACACGTCTTGGTCGGCCATTTCTTTACGCAGCCGAGCCGATTCCGCCCGTAGTTCATCAGCTGTCGGCGCTTTCGGCGCGTACCCCTGCCCCCGGTTGCCCACCATGTTGGCGAGGGTAGAACCGACCTCCGAAAGAGCGCCGCCCCCGCCGCCAAACAGTGCCCCCATTTCAGCGCCGTCCGCGATATCGCGGTCATTGCCCGCCGCTTCAACAGCGCCGTACCCCATCCCCTCAACAGCGCCACCGGCAGTCGCACCAAGCAGCCTGTTCATGAACGGGAGCGACGAAGCCCCGTTGTACATCGAAAGGCCCAGTTTCGACAGAGCGCCCCCGATACCTACGGGACCAAGCACCGACGCTGCAACGCCGGCGGAACCCGAACGATCCCTTGCGTCTTGGGTAGCCTGACGCTCGGCCGCGAGAGCCTTGTCGTAATCTTCGCCACCGAGCGTCGACTTGATGCCCGCCAGAGCCTTCTCAGCATACCCGAACCCCGCACCGGAACCCGCGAGTCGTGCAACGTCGCCCGCCGCCGTGCCGATCTGGCCGAGCGGACCCTGAGCATCGTATTCAGCCTTGACGTCGCGAGGCGGCGCAACGTCCATCTTAGCGATATCGTCAGCAAAAAGCTTAGCAGCTTGGGTGTCCCCGGCCTCATGGGCGCGGATCATCATATCTTCGAGTTCTTTGCGCGTCGCCATTACTTGCTCCTATACTGCTCGTACACCGACTTACGATACGCCTCTGGATCATTGCCCTTGAGGTTAATCCCCTCGAACATTGAGTTCTTGTCAACGAAGTCGGACACCACGGCGTCGAAACCAGCATCGAGGTTGCCATTCTTCTTAACGTAGTCGTCCGCCAGATTGGCGATATCGATCTTACGCTTCTCGATCCGGCGGAATACGTCAATCATCGCCCTGGGGTTCTGAGTAGTCAGGCCGACCTGCGCGTCCTTCAAGAACGTCAAGTCGCGGTCCGAAACGGAACCCGGCATACCCATCCCGCTTTCGGGGTTACGCATCAGAAGCGCCATACGGTTGGTTACGGTCTTGAGCAATTCGCCCCCTGTAACCTTCTCCATATCCGTGTCGATCCCGAGCGAAGCGCCGATTTTGCGCAACGACTGTTCGTATTCGCCGAAAGCGCCGGTGTTAACATTGTTGTCGAGGGCTTTTTCGGCCAACGCATACTGGCCCAACATATCCCTGCCGGAGTTGCGAGCCTTGCGGAGGTTTTGGTAGTCCTCGGCAAAGAAGTCGCCGGATTTTTCAGCAAATCGCTTCTTTTGTGGGTCAGCCTTGTCGCCGAGGTTGTTTTCAACCTTCACCGACGCTGGCTTGGTGAGTCGCCATTCTTGAAAGGATAGTGGCGACTGATTGTTGCGCATCTTCTCATCAGCGACGTAACGATCATACTCGCGGGTGTCAGCAGTCATCGTGTCCGGACCCGTGATTGGGGTAACCGATTGTGTGACCGGATCGTAGCGAAGCTTTGTTCCGTTAGGGCCGTCAATGACGTCGGATTGGTCTTTTTCGGTGCCGAATACACCCTGCTGCGTCGCCGTGTTCTTGTCGATGAGCAGTGTCTGGCCGTTCGCGTCGGTGACGGTTTCGAGGTTCGGCTTTTCCTTTTCGGAAATCACGTCTTCGAGCTTGCCCTGCTCGTACAACAGGCGGGCAGTCTCCAGGTCAAGGCCGTAGCGCTTGGCGATAGCCGGAAGGTTGGCCATCATCGCAGCGCGGCTCTGGCGGCTCAGCGCGGCCTTCTGCATTTCCATGCCCATCGTCGCGATCGATGCGGGGTCGGGGATGGCAACACCGGAACCGTCGCCCGTAAAGGCTTTCAGGGTGGAATCCCGGTTGCCGTCTTGAGAGATCGACGAGCCGATGAGACCGAAACCCCGGTCAATGTTGGTTGCCTTGCCCTGATACTTCAACAAATCCCCGTAAAGCGCCGAAAGGTCGGGCGGACTATCGAAACCCGTTGGACGCGGTGCTGGCTGCGGTGCGCCAGCGGGCACAGTACCAGCAGGGGCGGTAGTGCCTGCCCCGCCCGCTGCCGGGTCCGCGTACTGTGCGCCGCTGGCGCCGCCCCCGCCCGCTATGGACTCCAGCAGCGCCTGCCGTGGGTCCTTAGTGCCCATAAGGGAAAGAATTGTCGAACCGATGCTCATGCCCTAGCCCCCATCATGCCGCCCAACTTCTTACGATTCATAAGAAGCGTGCTCATAAGCTGTTGTGCCGCCGCCATGCGTTGGCCATCGGCAGCTTCCATCGCAGGCAACGATGACTGAATGGGCGTCGAGTGTTCCCGAGCCAATGCATCATCGCCTCCACCCTTGAAGGCACCCCCGGCCAAGGTAAGCCCCTTCGACGCCGCGTTTGGTGTTGCTCCGTCACCAAATAACCCTTTGAGTTTGTCGGCGTTGTCACCAAAAAGTGCCGTGCCGATTTTGTCCCCGAACGTCGGTTCCGCCACGCCAGCCACGCTATAAGACTTAACGTCCGTGGGCGGTGGCAAAGCAGGGGCCGAGTAGCCGGAAACCATAGGTGGAACACTGTTGAGTGTCGTACCGCCGACGATGCCATCATAGTTGCCGACGCCAGCGTCTTTGGCCCCGTACCAACGGCCCCAACCGTCGCGGTTTGCAGTGTCAAGGGCAAAATCAACGGTTTGCTGCCATTGATTCGGGTCACGCGGGTCGATACCACGAGCCAACGCATCGTTACCGAGGCCAGCCGGGAACCCTGTACCCTCGCCGCCGACTAGCATCTGGAACGGGCCGTAAGATGGCTCGCGCAGGTTGCCCTTCATCACGTCGCTCTGGCGGATGGGATCTTTGAGGCCCCCCTCGGCTCGTGCGACTCGCAGGACAATTTCCTCGTCCATTTTGCGCTTGCGGGCTGCTTCGCGAATGTACTGTTCGAGCTGGTTAGCCATTTGCCATAGCCCTCTGCATGATGCCGCCGTAGTCGACTACGCGCTTGCCGTCGATCTTGCTGATAAATTCCGGCATCTTCTTCTCGACGTCGGAGGCCATCGGGCCAACAACCTTCGGGTAGGTCTTCGGATCCTTCTTGTAGCGGTACGCATAAAGATCGAGGTCGGTGCCGGGGATCTTGCCGACCTTTTCCTTGTCGGTCTTGGTGTCGTCCTCGGATAGGCCGAGAAGCAGCGAAAACATGCCCATGCCAAGCTGACCGATATCGGTACCGCTGGAACCCCCGGTGGTGGTTTTCTGGGTGGTGTCACTCTTGCCGTAAGGCGACATGCCGAGCGCGGAGAGGCGAAGGTTGAGATTTTCGAGGTCGTAATCGCGGCCTTCGCCAAACTTGGCCATATCCGAGTCGATGCGTTCCTGTCCCTGCGTCTTCTCCATGAGACCGGCCTGCATGAGAGCGGCCAGCTCCTTGGAACGACCGTCGATAGCGGCCTGCGCCGACGAACCTTGGTTGGAAATGTCCTGCGATGCCGAGGCGAGAGCCTTGTCGTATCCGCTGGAGCGTAGCTGCGCCGAAAGCGTGCCCATGTCCTTGAGATTCTCAGCGTTGGTGACGCCGTCCACGACCCCGTGCCGCGATCCACCAAACGCCCCCGCTTTCGCTGCTGCGTCGCTGTTGCCCATCAGGGCCTGAATACGGTTGCGGTCGACGTCGCCAAGCGTCTTGTTGACCACCTCATCGGTGTACGGGTTCATGTACCTCGACATGTCTGTGTTGGCGATACTGGTGGTGCCGTTGGCGATATTGGCCAGAACGCCAGTCATGTCACCGGACGCGATCTTGTCGCGGATACCGTTGATGCCGCCTTGGGTAGCGCCGCTCATCGAAGCGACGCGCTCGCCGCCGTACTGCATGAACGGCTTCGTACCAAGCTCTTGGGCGAGCTGGTAATTTTCCTGCGACGCGGCGTCCACCCACTTGGGCAGTTCGACCTTCGTCGTCTGTGTGGTTTGGGATGGGGCTTTAGAGACCATTGGTCACACCTTAATGAAATTGACGCTGATGGGCTTCCACCCGTCGAAGTGTTTGTTGATCCAGCCGAGCCTGCCGGTAGCCATCATCATGTCTGCGCTTATCGATGCACGATATGCTTCAAGTTCTGGCTCAAGCTCGTGGAGGGTGTCTAAGTCGCCAATGACGAACACTATCTCCAACACTTTTTTGCGGGGAAACTCATTTACTTGGGTTATTACCCATGTGTCGCCCTTAACAAAACTCTGCATCCTTCCTTGCTTGATAAGGTCTAGGATGTCCTCGAAGGTATAGAAACCTCCGTGCAATTCAAGCATTCTTTCCATCTGTTGACGGAAGTTACGGTGCTTCATACGTTAATACCGCCTCTAAGACACCAGCGTCGGTGACCTGTACAGTATACACTGACCCGTTCGGTGACGCAAGTAGTACGGAACTCACTGCGGTATTCTGCGGCGGGCGAGCATCCAACTCCTTACGTAGGTACTTGATGAGTATGTTGAGGTAATCCAAGACGGCGGGAAACCCCGTGAAGCGCGGAACCGGTATCATAGTCTGCCCCTCCGCACAACTTCGATCATGTTGTTGCCCATAGTCCAGTCCAACACTTCGTTGACGTTCTGGCGGACGGTCATTTGGAAATCCCGGCCCGTGTCACGGAACCCAACAATACCCCGTGAAAACTCCTTGGGGCCGGAAGTCATTTCCACCTTTTGCCCGGAGCGGAACAAGCTGTAGTCAAGGATGAACTCAAGTCCCGTTGTATCGTCCCCGATGTCAGGAAGCATACGACCGACAGTTAACATGCTCGCGCCGCCGGAAAAGTTGATGTTGTGGGTTTTAGCCCAAGGCAGTTCCTCCCCCGGCTGCAACGCATATACGTCGCCGTACTCGTGAATGTACACATCAGTGCCGTCCGACATTATCGGGTACCCAGTGAAGCTCGATTTAGCACCGCAAGTACGACGCATCTTGCCTGTCGACCACCAATTTTCCTTGTAATTCCACGACACGTAGTGAGAGTTAGTAGTCTCACCAAACGCGGGGAAAAAGAAGTACAGCTCGGAAAAGTCTGGAACGGTTACGAAACTGGCCTTAAAGCGAGCGACGTCTTTGTCCATTCGGTCCTTGATCCATGTCCACACGGAGGACGGCAGTGGGACAGCGGAGCCAGCCGAATATTGCCAAAAGCCATCACTAGAAGCCCAAACACAACCCCCCGGGGTATCGATGATTGAGTCCACCGAAAGAGGAGCACTTTCGACGTTAATGACGTCCATGCTGAATATGAAAGGAAGGCCGATATAATTCAACACATGGCCCACGTTGTCTTCGGTGAATACAATAACTTCGGACCCAGACTTCGACACTGACACCACGCCCGATGCTGGTTGGATATTGTTCTTCCCCGCCTTGGAGCTTACCGTCGCAAAATCCCAGTTTGTGTTGTCTTCTTCGTCGCACCATCCGTAGTCGCCGGGGACGCCACCCATCCCGAAAAGGATGACATGGCGATACGGCGAAACAACGAAAGTGCGGTTGCTAATTGGTGCGTTTTCGACGGCCTCGCATTTGTTGGCCATTGACGAGGCGTCCCACTCCAATAAGCGGCCATCGGTGCTGGTCATTACGAGGAGATTTTGACCCCAATTGTCGAGTGTGTAACACTCCGGAATGACAAAGCGGGCTTGCTTGTCCGGTCGGGGTGTTCCATAAGACCCCACACCGTACCCAAAGTCGCCATAACCCCCGGCTACGTAACCTGTGGAAGGCGCCACAAGAGGGGCCACTGGGGAAATGTCGGTCAGCTCTCCGCCCACATCGACGTAAACGTGGGCCTCGCACAGATAGGCAATAACCCTAGTCCCGTTATTCAAGGACCAACGGTGTACTGCCATAATAGGCGAAGCAGTGGGCGGATACGAAGCCTTCGACCACCCGCCGATTGGCGACAATTTCCCGTTAACCCACCGCACAAGGTTGGTCTCAAGCCAATTAGCCGATTTGCTTGTTTTCGTCGGTGCGGCGAAAACACCGGCAGGTAGCTCGATAGAAATTGGCTCGATCATTACCTACCTCAAAGTGTGAAAGCGTCCCGCCAGAATTGGTCGATGCCCGCGTCGTCCATCCCGAACATAACGCCAAAAACCGTCGTGATAGAATGTGTACGCTCAAACGTGGTGGCACCCGACAGAAGCATGTTAGCAGAGAAGCGCTGGTCTTCGGGCATAGCGGCGATAAAACCGACGATGGCCGGGGGCATCGTGCCGGTCATTACTGCGGCGAGCGCTTGCTCCTCAGTAATGATCTTGCGCACCGCCAGTTCTTGGAAAAACTGGCGGTCGCTGATGACGGGGGGCACGGGTTCACGTGAAACCACAAAAGACGCGAGAAATTCTGCGACCTCTTCGTCAGTCATCTCGACATGGACACCATCTACAACTTTGATCATCCGCGTATTCCTTGAAGATGGGCCATGCCACTGGTGAAGGCGAACCCTGCTGTATTTGAAAAGCGCAGCGCATTGTGAGCCGTACTGTTGTTGCGATACCCCCAAGTTTCCAGCTTGGCGTGGCCAACGTCGATAAACAAAGACCCGTTTGAGTGCATGATCGTGGCCCTTGCTTTGTTGAATCCGGTGAGCGAAACGACAAATTCGAACACGTTGGTTTCCATCGCACTATTTGATAGTGGGAAGTATGAAGAGGAGGCCAACGAAGCTACACCTGCCGAAGTAAAGACCCCCAGAGCGGTGAAACCGTAGTCGGCGGCACCTGCGTTAAACGAGGCCCCGTTATCCTGGCTTACCCGCAAAAAAGGGAAAAGTGAACTGGCGGCCGGGATGCCTTCGACGGTAAGCCGAAGGTGCTCAAATACGCTAAGCCCCGCCCAGTCAACCACTGAAACGCCAGCAAGGTTTACCAGACCATCTGGTACTGTTTCCCACTTATTGTAGGCGGCAGCGACACGACGGCTCGAATATGGGGTGACAAATACCGTATCCACGGGCGCTGCAGCGCCGGCTTGAGCGTCAGATGCTTTGCCAATATTCGCAACGAGCTGCGCCTTTTGGGTGGCGTCAAACACTTGCGCCACATCAGCACGCAAGTAATTCAAGATGATGTCGGCTACCGCTTCATCCAAGTCGTTCACCGCCGCATCGATGACGTCCATGTCCGTGTTAAGTTTGGCGCCCCAAGTGTCGTCGGACGCTCCCGGTTCGGGCTTCACCAAGCCTAGATTGGTTGTTACTGTATCGGCCATGTTACCCCCAAGGATTCGATTTAGGTTGAACCACCCAAATACCCGGATTATCGGACTGCGGGACCCAAACGCCGGAAGGCAACTGCGGACCCCAGAACTTTGACTCTTCTGGCTCGAAGACACCGTCGACGCTGACTAAGAGAGAGTATTCACCCCCGTAATTGACATTTCCAACGGCCACTAACCGCACGGCTACGTCGAAGTTGAGTTCTTCGGTGTAATTCATTGCTATCCGCCCCTCGGCGGACATGTCGAACGTGGCGTCGGTAGTGTACGACGAACCAAAGTGAACGCTTACAGCACCCGTTAGTACCAACCCCACGTTAAAATTGACAGCCCAAGCAGCACCGAAAGAAGAAGAACCGTGGGCTTGGACGTCGACGGCGTAGTCGATAGTGGCAGTGTTGCCGAAACCAACCGAACCGTAGGGCTGCAGGTCAAGTACGATGTCAAGGGTGGCCTCGCCCGCTGCGTTTGTCGCTGCAGAGTAGAGACCGGAATTGTAGACCCCAACACCGTACTTTTTAGACATTATGGCACCGAGCAGCGGATTTTGAGTTTCGTTGCGAGGAACCGGAAGGAGTCGTCGATTGCGATGTCCTTCGGGATTGTGATGGGCTCTTCTGCGAGCAGTGTTCCTGCGGCGACTGCCGACCAGATGCCCACGTGGGTAACTTCGCCCCAAGCCGCCGTGGCGGTGGGGAATTGGATGAGGGCATCATTCGACGCGATAGCGGGTTCAGTCCCGGTAATAGTGTAAGCACCGAGGGCCTGTCGAGCGTAAGCGCCGCCCGCTACTTCGTTGCCGCCTAAGGAAGGCAAGGCCGTGTGCAAACCCACGTAGGTCGCCGGGGTGAGGACACCGTTGAGAGCGCGATTTTCACCTGCTTCGGTAAGGGACATCATCCGATCCTTTTGCGTACTAGGCGAGTGCGGAGCGTAGAACCGCTGATCTTGCCCTTGTTGTAATTCATATTGGCGATTTCAACCAACCCAGAAACGATGCCTTCGATGGAGGTCGCACGCTCAAACTCTTGCGCATAAAGCGCAGCGGAGGCGTTGCAGGCTTGAAGGTAGATATTGTAGTGATAGGTGTAGAGCCATGTCGCGACGTCGACGAAAGTCGGGACGTGTTGGAAGTAGCTCATCGTGATCCGGAGGCCCTCGATCTCAGGGATCGGAGCACCAAATTCGATTTCTTCGCCGAGGATCGTGTACCATTCTTTCGGCCTCACGGTATTGACGTAAAACTCGTCAGGGGTGCGGAACACGAGCGGCGCACCGTTGGTGATGCGAATGATTTCTGCCTCGATGAAGTCCAACGGCAACGCAACGCGACCGTTGGCTATGATAGCATCGGCGCGGACTACCATCTGGCGAACCCGTAGAGACTGGGAAAGCGTAGTTTCCGCCATCCGGATGATAGACGTGACGGTGGCGTCGGAAAAGTCCGAGCGCCCCACCCAATCACGAACTGCATCTTGGAAAACGGTGTAGTCGGTCATACTCGGCCTTCCCAAACCCTAAATACCGCGTTGTCCGAATCGTTCAACCAGCGGTCCCAATCTTTGTCGTCCCAACCCTCGTGTACAGACCTTTCGTACACTGTAAGGGGAACTCCACGGGCCACCAACTTATTGGTGGATTTGGTGGGGTGTAACTCCCGCATGATCTTATTCGTCTCGATCACGCCGTCCATCACAACCTCGGTCTTGACGACCAATTGGTGAGGGTTGTCGGTGTCGGTGATGAAGGTCCGCCGGACCCCATCCTCGTTTTTGTATACCAGTCGACTTTCCATAGGAGTATACCACGCTGCGGGCTGGCTGTCAATTCCGTGCCGGAATGTCCGGAGGTGTTGACAACATCAATTGGGTTCGTTTCGACGGGAAGTTATCGTCAATCTTGCTGGCGAGAACTTCGATTTTAGTTCCAAGCTGGTTGATGTCCTTGCGAAACACATCCATGTTATTCAGGATTAGCTCCGAAAGACGGTCAGTACGCTTACCTTGTTCGATGAGGCCCTGCTCAACGACGCCAACACGGTAGGGGATATTCTCAACACTTTCCCGAACCAGATTCTGATCGTATCGCAGGCCCTCAATAGATTTGTTGACCATTGCGAAGTTGCTGTCGGTCTGCGAAGAGCGAATGGTGCGATACTGCTCCTGTTCGCTCAAGCGCTTGTCGAAGTCACCGATGTAGTTGAACAGCCCAATTGCGGCTCCGGCAACGGCCAGTATAGTCGGAACGTTTACTTGGGTCCAGTTGATTGCCATCGGATCGTATTCCTTTGTCACTCGCGCCCCCGCGTGGTATTAGACGTCCTTATTCTTGGGAGCCAGATAGGTCAGGATAGCCGGAAGGCCGATGGTGATGGCGTAGAGAGCCAAGTACCCGAACCAAGGTGTATCCGCTGGCATGAATGGAACGCCGATTGTGCCTGTGATAGCGCCACCTGCAGCAGCGCCGATTGCTTTTGAGATCTTGTCCATCTTCATGCCTCGTTTGTTGAAACTTTACCAGACGTTGACATCGAGACCTTCCGGGGCGTAAACGGAAGGTTTTTCGGTGCCCTTGCTCCAAGGAGTCGGTTTTTGGCGGCCTTGGTAATGCTGACGGTGTTCGACTGATTGCCGCCAAGCACATAGTAGTTGTTGGCATCCTCGCCAACGTAAAATCCGACGTGGCCTGTCCAAGCGGTCTTGGAACCGCGCCAAAACACGAGGATAGCTCCGTATCCGGGAGACACCGGAACGCCAAAGTTGAGCCAGTTGCGCGAACCGAGAAGGCCAGCGGGCAACATTTCCTTGGGGTCCCAATGGTGGATGACCTTGCCGACGAAAAGTCCGCACCATGCGACGCCGTCATTGGCGTACTGTTTGGAAACACCGACGTCCTTGGCCCACTGCATGATGGTAGGGCTTGAGGCCGCACCGGCCACTTCGTTGGTCCCGATAAGGCTGCGGGCGTATTCCATCCACGGGGTGTCCGTGCCAGTAGTGGGGGCCGACAGCACCGGCTGGCGGGCTGGAATGGCCGTATCATCGAAAAGGGCGTGCAGGGTGACAACGCCGACGTAGGAACGCTCGGCTAGGCCGCTGGCCCGCTTGAAAGCAATAATAGCATCTTGGGTCTGGTTGCCCGCGTCGCCGTCGACCTTACCACTGTAATAGCCGAGTTCTTTGAGGCGCTGCTGGACGGCTGAAACGATTTCGATGTTAGTTAACATACCACTCTCCCAAAGTTGCGGGCCGGGGTGTTGCCCCCGGCCTCGCCTTTACGTCACGGTGATCGTGAAAACAGTGACCCGACGATTCGGCATCGAGTACTGCGAGTCTTCCATAACCTGAACCGGGTAGCTTCCGGCAACCGACGCAACAGAACCCTTGACTAGGTTGCTACCGCTGATTGCGAAACGACCGCTGTCGTCGAGAATAGAAAGAGTGCCGCGTGCAGATTTGTTTCCGAGAGCACCGATGACTGTTCCCGCAGCAGAAACTGCAGTCACGGTAGATGCGCTCAAGGTGATCGCGCCGAGGGCAACGTCAGGGCCGTCCTCGTCGTATGTGTCCATGTAGGTTGGGGCGAAGTCCGCCATATTAGCCTCCATTTGTTACGGAATTGGGGGACCCAGACGTTACTCCGGGTCCCCCGCCCTTGGGAGGGTATTACGCGCCGATGACGGCACCCTGCTTGACGCCGTTGAACAGGATGTGGCCCATCGGGTTGCGCATTTCGACGCCCCACTCGGCCAGGATCATCCGGGTTTCGGCGTCGCCGATCTTCGCCAGCGGGATCTGGCGGAAGTTGCGGAAGAACGCGACGGCCAGATAAGCCGGATCGACGAGCAGCGCAACGTCGGCAGGAAGCCAGCGCGAAGGGATGACCTTGATGCGACCGAAATCCGTTGCAATGACGTCAACGGTAGCGACAACCTCGGTGCGTCCGACCTGAACCTGTGAAGAGTCACGGCCCTTGAAGGTCGAAACAGTGCGCTTGATCGCGGTCGGCACGATGAGGAGGTTCGGCGAGGCACCGTTTTCGAAGGCTTCCTGCATGGCGTTGCCGACGAGGACTTCCGAGAACGCCACCTGCTCGCCGCCCGCGACAGCAGCGAAAGCAGCTGTGGAGGTGAGAGGAAGCGGGGAACCTACGGAAGCAACGACGCCGACGACGGCCTGGCCCTGCACGTTGTTGCGGTCACGACCACGCGCGATGAAGTGCGGGATCGATTCGGTCTTGCGGGCGGTGGCATCGTCGCCATCGTTGCGTGCCTGACGGCTGCACATGATCGACTCGATGTCCGACTTGAGGACCTTCGACTTCAGCGCCATCTGGTGGGCCATTTCCGAACCCTTGCCGGCTGCGTCAGACGCTTCCTGCGAGCCAGAAACAGTCGCGTCGCGCTTCGAGATCTGCGTGACGTTGGACAGACGAACAGTCGGCTGAGCCGCCGTGCGTTCGAGTTCGAAACCTTCAACCTGGGCGTTGTTCAGATCAACGGTCGGCAGGTTTTCAGTCTGCCAGTCGAACTGACGAGCCTTGGCGTTGCGGCGACGAGCCGCCGACATCACGGGGGTGTCGAACGGGTCGATGTTGTAGATAGCGTTGGACAGATCTTCACGATTGCCCTGAGCGCCATATGTGGTGTAAGCCTGCGATACCTTCGCCATTATCGTTTCCTTTTGGGGCTGATGAGTTGAAGCATGACGTTTGCGGCGTCATCCACCGAGCCAGTGCGGCTCAAATTGCTCATCGCTTTATCACCCCTCGGAGCCGTGCGTGCGCTTCCCGCTCCGGGTTTAAGCGGCTTTTTGCCACGACGGATCGGCTTCGGCTTCGATTCCTGAAGGCGATCGTACTTCGCGGCCTTGAGAAGGATGTTGATCATCCGGGAGTCATATACTTCCGAAATTTCCTTCTCGGAGAAACCGGCTTTCTTGCCGGTATTCATCATCAAGGTCAGGTCCCGCGTCATGACCTTTTCGTCTTTCCACGCGGGGTTGTTGGCCAGGATCTTTTGGTTCTCGGCCGAGATGAATTTCTTCATTTCGGCCTCGTCTTGAGCTTGCTGCTCGGCGCTGACGCGACCCTTCTCGGCCTCAAGGGCGGCACGGGTCGACTTGATTTCGGCATATTTCTTTTCGAGGAGACGAGCAGCCGCTGGATCGCGGGCATACTCGGCGTCCCAATCCGGTTCTGGCGGCACCAACTGTTCAAGGTGCGCTTCCATTGTGGCGATCAGGTCCGTATAGCGCTTGCGGTCTTCGATGACCTGCACCGCCTCGCTGCGGATAACCTTGCTCGCTTCGCTCAGATCGTTGAGGCGACGATGGAAAGTCTCCTTGCGGATATACCCGTCAAGGGCTTCGCGCAGGTCAACTTCGACGCGTTCACCATCTACAACAACTTCGTAGATTTCAACGTCTTCTTCGTCCTCTTTTTTGTCTTCTTCTCCTTCGCTGTCCTCATCGGGGTCGGCAACTTCGGCGTCGGCATCGTCTTCATCTTCGCCCTGATCGAGGATGGACTCAAAGTCATCTGCGTCCTCTTCAGCCTTGGCGGCGCGCTGTTTGCGCGGGATTGGGAGGCCAGTGTCGTCGTCATCACCGCCGCCGCGAGCCGGGCTTTCGTCGTCGACTTCGAGGTCGCCAACATTTCCGAACATCACTTCGATGGGGCCGTTGTCTGCAGATGACTCTTGGGCACTCTTCTGAGTGTTTCCGAGAGCTACGTCGAAGGCCGCTGCGGCTTGTTCGATTGAGTCTGCCATTGTTATCTTCCTTTTCGAGCCTGCATGAGTTTTTCGTTGACTATGGACTGCAGCCTCGATTGCACGCTAGCTAGCACCTTCATACTAGCATGCGCCGTGCTGGCTGTCAATCCCCCTACTTCCGCCTGAATGAGTTCGTTCAGGTATTCCTGCTGTAGTTCATCAAACACGTAGTTGACAGCAGTTGAGCTGAGGGCCGCTCTTGCGTCGGCCATCATTTCTTCGCGTTCCATTGCTGGTAGATCCTCGAACTTCCTCACGGCTGGTTCCTTTCATCCACGACCGTCTCAGCCTCGGCAAGGGCCTCCGGATACTCGCCAAGTGATTTGACGAGGTTGACAAGGGTATCGAGACCCAACTTGTCGCGCCGAAAGTCGTCGTCCGCCGCGATTTTTTCCCGCTCGATGCGATGCTTGTCGATCGCGATGGCCGTTGTAGACTTGACCTTCTCGACCTCGGCAGTGGCGATCTTTTCTTCCGGGGTTGGCTCCTTGGGGCCAGACACCGACGCCATGATTTCGGGGGTGACGTCCGTGAAATAACGCTGCGTATTGCGGATATTGACGAGAGCCAGCTGGTCCTTGATCGTGTTCAGGTATTGCTCTGGGGTGACGAAGGGGTTGTCGATACCCATCTGCGTCATGATCATCATTTGCGTCTGCTGAATGTTCTGCAGCGTCATCATCTTGGAAATGTCGTTGCCACGACCAAGCGACGGATTGACCTTCACCGAAAGGTCGGGGTCATACAAAGACTGGTCGTACTCGACCCATTTGCCATTCAGCTTGAGCGTGCGCTTGCGGTTGGGTGCGCGGGTGATTTCACGAAGAAGGCCCCGCATCAGGTCCTTGAAGCCCGTTTCAGCGAGGATGCGGGCGATCAGCTCGATACGCTCCTGAGCGCCGTTGACAATCGCTTCGATACCCATGAGGTTGGTCGACTGCAGCGCCTTAGGGTCAACACCCTTCGACGCTTCCGAGATACCTGTGCGGCTCTGACGAGTAGCGTCCATAACTCCCATCATTTCGAAGACCTGCTGGCCGACGAAAGTGGATCGCATTTCTTTCATGACGCCGTTGGGGTCACCCTTCATCCGGATGACACGACCGACACCATCAGCCAACACGTCGCCCATGTTGACCATATTCTCGTTGACCGCAAGGTCGGGGAACATCGATGCAGACAAGCTGTCAAGACCGCCGCGAAGCAAGCGGCTCTTGATTTCCTGAATGTCAGTTACTAGGTCCGCCATGGCGTCCCCTATAACCGTGTGGGGCCGTGGGTCACCGCAGAACACCGCCAGATCGATCGCGTCGGCGATTTCGTCTTCGATGATGTCCCAATTCGAGCCGAGCGTCCGGATCTTACGAAGCTCGTCGATGCCGTCACCATCCTTGTCGATGCGGATGAAGTATTCACCAAACTCAACCATCTGCTCGTTTATCAACGACATATCGATGGCGGGGTTACGGATGGAACGCTCCGGGCTGTAATAATCATAGTTGCCCGTGTATTGGGCCACCATTTCCGGATCATAGCCCATCTGAACGATGTCAGAGGCCGGAACGATTTCCGACGTGCCGACGAGGCCGGACTTGCGGACAGTGCGAGCGCTACGTGATACTCGGAAGTTTTCCGGGGGCACCGACTCAACGCAGTAGGTGGGCTTGGTCTCGACGAAGCCGAATGTCACCACGTCGTAGAAGCCGTCAGCGTCCTGTTTACCAAGATCCTTCAGTTCGGCCTTCTGGTTGCCGACCTCGTTGGCCTCGTCCAGTACCATCTGGATTTGTTCGGGCAGCATCCCGTGGAAGGTCTTTTCGGTGTACTTTTCGGCGTTGTCAGTGTACCATTTGACGACGCCAACTTTTTCGATCAACGCGTCCTTGAGCAGGTTGTGAATGATCAGGAAGCCTTCGTTCTCTTCCCAGAAGGTGTAGAGAACATCGTCAGTGGCCTGCTTGGCCATGTCTTCCTGGTCGGGACCCCTTGGGGTGAAGTCCGCGATATGCTCGGACGACGTGAAGATGCGGATCAGCGACGGCATGATCGCCATAACCGTGTCGCGAACGTCTGTGGAAACGATGGTCGAGCGGTTGGCCGCGTCGGTGCCTTGAGTGGTGCCGTCCCCCATGATCACGGAATCTGGATCGTCATCGCTGTCGAGACCGGGAAGCTCACCGTAATAATACTTGAGGTTGTCTTCCCGCTGCGGCGAAAGCTCACTGTCATTATAGTCGACAGAGTCTGCGATCATCGCCTTGACGCGTGCTTCGTACTCGTCAACAGCGTCGACGTCTACATTGGCCGACTTTGCGGTGCCGAGGTGAGAAAAAATGGATTCCATTATCGGGTTCCTCCGATTCGACGACGCAAGCCCCCGCGCCGCATTGAAACTACGTTGCCGCCGGATACACTGCCCCAACTTGTAATTAGGTGTATACCCATTGCGCCCGTGCGAATAGCATCAGAACCGTGTGAGGCCCAATTGTGGACCGGACGACCCTGTTTGCTCCGATGATAATTCTTTAACGCCGAAAGGCCCTCTTCGCACTCTTTCTCATCGAAGAAGCAGATGCGCAGGAATGACCTGACAGCCTCGATCCCGTCCTCAACACGGTGGAGGGGGGTGACTACCGGAACGTCGCCGTGGAGGTTCATAACAACCTCGTAACGGGATTTGCCGGTGCCAAGCTCACGAGCTTTGATATCGTGAGGCATTATAAGGTCGCTGAGTTGGTAACCCATCGACGCGATGTCGGCGTAGATTTCGGGCAAGCCCTTCCCGGTGTATTGCTTGTACTTAATAAAGTGGATCGCTTTGCCGACAAACTGGAAGAACCAGACTGCCGTCGCGTCGTCGATGCCCAAGTCCCACATCGTGTACACGGGCAGTTGCGGCTGATAAGGAACGACGGTGATGTTCGTCGCGGCCATATCGTTGAGAATGTCCCCATAATAGGACCCCTCGACCGGCGCATCGAAGCTGCAAAGCATTTCTCGAGCGTACTCTTCCGCCGACATGTCCGCCGTCATTTCCTTGACTTCGTCGGGGTGCAGAGCGTCGGTCTCGGTGACTGGGATCGAGAAGATGTCCCAATTCGGGTTGTTCAGGTTCTTGTTGCGGAGAGCAGCAAAATGGTCATCACCATTAGAAGTGCCAGAAATGATGGCCCACCCGCGATAGTCAGCAAGACAAGGTCGAACGACAGTAGAGAATACGGCAGGATTAAGTAGCGTGAACTCGTCCAGCATGATACCATCGAAATAAAGACCACGCATACGCTCATAAGCAGCTGCACCGCCGTAGAGGCGAATAGTAGCGCCATTAGGAAGGATGCACATAAGATCACCCTCCCTAAATTCGACCCCCGGAATCTGCCCCGCAAAATGCTTAAGATAACCCCAGATGAGGTCCTTGGTCTGATCGAATGACGGCCCAACATACGCATACCTCGGTGGTGGATCTTTGCGTGTGTTCTCCAACGCACGTTTGATCATTTCGTTGATCGCGGCAACCGACTTACCAGCGCGACGATGAGCGACTACGAACTTCCATCTTTTCGGCGATAAGTGCAGTGGGAGGAAATGGCTACGAGGCGTATACGGGATGACAACTTTGCGGGGTTGATCCTGCCCTTGCATTTCAGCGTATTTTGGGCCGTCGGTCATTCCCACCATACCTCTGGCTCGTTATTACCCTTGGAGTCATTAGCGGCCTGCGTAAGAATTTGCATATTCCACGGAACGTGAAGCCCGCAACTATGTTTACCGTTGAGCGGCCAAACGTGATCAACGGTATGTACCACACCAGTCTGATCGGTAAGGCGACGAGCCTCTGTGTAAAACTTTTGGATTTCCGCACTGTACTTACGATCCAATTGAGCTTTGTTGATTTTGTGATCTTGCCGGGAACGAACCGAGGCAATCTTTTTACCTCGGTTGCGGTCGTACCAATCACGCTGGCGACGCAGCACTTCTTCTTTGTTGTACTCGCGGTACTGTCGGTCGTATTCACGCTTAAAAGCAGGGCCGCGCCAAACTGGTTTTTCGACTTCAATCATGGTCGATCACTTTCTCTTGGGCTTCGGGCTGGAATATTGTTCCGTCAGCCCAGCCCACAATGACCGTCCCGCCCTTCGAATTGTCGATCTGAATTTTCGAGCCACCTGAACCCCAACCGCGATCTTTGCCGATACCCTGCAACACGAAACGCGCCATTGCGTCGCGACGACCTTTGTCGTCCGCGTCAGTCAACGCGTCGTAGACCGTGTCTTCCGCTAGATCCTTCAATTGCTCTTTGGCTTCGTTCAGTTCCGCCGAAAGATAGGGGGAACGGGAGACGAAACCGCGAAGCCTGTTGGACGTGACCTTAAGGATATCCGCCGCAACGGTGATGTTACCTCGTGCCCTCCAAATCGCAGTGCGGCATTCCTCTATGTCCAGCGGCAGGGAGTCAGGGCGATAATCGAAAGGCATGGTGGGTAGTGGAATGAGGTCGCGAGGCAAGTTAGCTGGCATGAAACCCCCTAGCTGCCTCGTTGGCGGCGTCCAGTGTTAAATGTCGGCTGTGGAGCCTATCTTTGTGAGGTTCAAATATCCACCAGCCGCGTTTTTGTCTTACTCCGATTTCACGGCCTCTATTAGCTGCGCGACTAACGGCAGCTTTACGGGAAGCGTTGCTGCGTTTTTCTGGTGATTTGTCGCGTTCGTTGTCGGTTTGTGTTCCAGGAATTATGTGTTGCGGGTTAATACACACCTCCACGTGACACGTGTGCCTTCCTACCTCGTCGTCCCGTAGTGGTCCGTGGGTTTCCTCACACACAAGCCGGGTCAAGTAATACTGTTTATTTTTGATCGTAACCCTGGGCCTTTTTTGATTCGACCCGTTCACAAAACCAAGCCAAATGCAGCAACCAGTGTTTGGCTCAGGCATCCATGAGTCTATGTATTTTTCAAGTAGTTGGGACATTGGGATCCAAATACGACGAAGCCAGTAGGTGGAAGTTTACCACGCTACTGGCCCGAAGTCAAGTCATGCCAGGAATATTAGGCTTCGCGGGCCAACGCCCGCAGGTCGCCGAGAGTCAGCGAAATGCCAGCCGCACCCCAGACTTTGTGTTCGTCGGGGGTTTCACGCGGAATCAGCGAGACGAGGCGGCGCAGCTTGGTGATCGCAGCGCGACCTTCGGCGTACCAAGCCGGCTCATCGTCGCGTTCGAGAATCGGCTCAGGGTGTTTTTCGGCGTCGGCGTCGAGCACTTTTTCGAGTGCCTTTTCGTCGTCCTTGGATCCAGCGGCCAACGCTTCGGCCTTGATCTTTTCCGCCTCGGCCTGAGCTTTCTTTTCGGCGGCTTCGTCCTTGTCGACGTTGGTTGCGGGGGCGACGGTTTTCGTGCTCTGCGGGCCGGGAACCGGATTGGCCGGTGCGGCTTGGGACTTGTCAGTCATGATAATGCTCCTTAAGGTTGCACGCCCCCGCAGTGTATCACGAGGGCATGCCCGTGTCAATACCCGATGCTATTCCCAGCGGCGCGGGTCAACAGTGATGCTGCCGTGTAGGTATTCACGCATCAGGTAGGCTTCGAGGCTCCACATCTTGCGGATCGCATCCTCGTAAGCGAACTCCTTGCCCTTCTCGGCATCGAAGTTGGTTGGGTCTGCCGGGGCCGACATGCCCTGCAAGGCGTAGCCATTGTGAAGCGTCAAAACGGCGATCGTCATGTGCGGGAGTGTTTCCGGATACAGGTATTCAACCTTCGCGACTTGTTTCTTCATCGAGGCGAGGCTGACGCGCCAAGGGGTTTTCTGCACCGACGCGGCTGAGTCGTCCCCGATTTGCAGAGACGGGGTGGCCATGTTCGCACCTTGGTATTCCGCCGTCTTCTTGATTCGCACTGCATCCGGAAGCTTGAACACGATGACCTTGTTGGTTCCGACGTCGTTTTTCCACAGCGTGTTGAAGTCGACGATATCATCGACGCTGTGTTGGTGCTTCGCGGTGAACGTCCGTTCGCTCTGGTTCATATCCAACATGAACTTTGTGTAAGCGTCGACGAGTGAGGATGTATTGTCCATTCTTTTCTGCCTTTGTGACTGAATGTTCCATGGCGTCGCGCCGAAAATTAGACTCCATTACCTGGGTGTATTCATACGGCGTGACGCTGTTGAAAATGTCGTTCTTCCTCGCGTTGTAGTCCGCGAGGATAGCTATCGTGTCGTATTCGAAAGCGGCCCTAGAAACTGCTTCTCTCATAATCTTCGGCATGGCGTCGAAAGCGGCCCATACTTCGGAGTAGGAAAGCTCGATTGCCTTGGGTGACGCGTCCGAATTAGACATGTCACAGCCCCCGGATACTGCTCATCGCGTGGACGATGGACCGGAAGATGTGGTCCTTTATCTGCTGCTCGACCGGCAATTCCTTGTAGGCCACGAAGCAGGGGTGTCGCTTGTTGTCGGGGTCCTTCACAGGGCCGTAAGACCACCCGTCGGCTTCCTTTTCGGTGTACCAGTTTTCGTGGCTCGCAGAGGCGTTGGCCTTAGGGTTGTCGAGGTGGAACCGTACGCCATTGCGGGCGGAGGCTTTTTGCCATTCAGGAGCTTCGGTCCAATTCGGCTGCGAGGCGTCGCCTATTGATTCGCAGTATGCCTTGTTCGCTTGGTGGGCGATACATGCCACTACGTCGATATCCTGTTCAGAGTACTTCATCGAAAACACTTCCTTTGTTGTTGTTGCGTAGTATCGACAAAGTATTGTATCACGCTGCGGGGTGCGTGTCAAGTGGTAAAAGGAACGTATGCGCATTTACGTACGTGGGCGTATGGAGGGGTATGGGGGGCATTAATTGTCGATACGACGCGCGACGAAGCGGGGTCCCCCCGCTACTTTCGCATCCGCATCTATATGGGGGGGCAGCGCAAAACGGCCCCCGGGGGCGACAACCAGAGGACGCAGCGCAGCGACGCCGCAACGCGGGCGGGCAACAACCAACAGACGCAACACCACAGCCCCACAACCCGGACGCGAGACACGCGCCGCGAGCAGGCGGGCGAGCGCACAACCCGGACGCGAGACACGCGCCGCGAGCAGGCGGGCGAGCGCACAACCCAGACGCGAGACACGCGGCGCGAGCAGGCGGGCGAGCGCACAACCCAGACGCGAGGGGGCGGCGCGGCGGCGAGCCATGCGTCCGACGCAGGGTAGATATGCAGAGCGAGCATGGCCTCGGGCGCGGGAGGGGCTTGACACGGCGCTCGCGGCATGGTATGATGGGGACGATCGGGCGGCACGACGCAGCCCACAGGACAGGAGCCACGACCATGACAGCAGCCGCAGCCCGCACCGCCCGCGCCATCGCAGCCAGCCACGCCGCCCAGACGAACGACGAGAACGCCGCCAGCCACGCGACGGGCGCAGCAAGCCACGCCGCCGCCCGCGACGCGCACAGAGCCGCCGCCGCAGCGCAGCGCGCAGCCGGGAACCACGCCGCCGCAGCCGAGCACGAGAACGCAGCCCGCGCACACGGAAGCGCCGCCGCCCGCAACGCACGGAACGCCCGCGACCCGCAGAGCGAGACGACAGACGGCACGGACGAGAGCGAAGCCGCCCGCGCAAGCGCCGCAGCAGCGCGCCACGCAGAAGCGTAAGCCGGGGGCGAACAGCCCCCACACAACACAAAAACGCCGAAAGCGAAGGCCGCACCAAACGCGGGAAAACGCAAAGAAGCACAACCGCGCCCAAAGCCGCAACGCAGCGGCACAACCGGGACGCGCAGAGGCGAAGACGAGCGAAGCAGCCAACAGAAGCGCCTCCACACCACCCAATGAAGCGTGCATGAACCCTCAAATAGAAGGTGTATGGAATCTGCGCATCGTCGCGGAAGGGCTTGGCGTGTCGGGGAATAAGCGCCTCCACGCGGCAGAAACGCTTCGATACGGCGCAGCACGGAAGCCAGCTGCGCCGCGTCGAAGCACAGAGGCCAGCTGCGCCGCTGCGGGATATGGAACGGCCTGATTGTGGGGCGGCGTCGAAACAACGAAACGCGGATGAGAGGCCTCGACGAGGCGGCGAACTAGGCCGTATCGAAACAACGAAATGCAGAGGCGACGGTACGCAGCGTGCGTCCAGTGTCACCAGTCCATATACGCCCACACGTATCCCTAGTGGCCCACTCGTTCACAGCCCGCAGCCCCCCCCGGCGAAAAGAAAAACGGCTTGAAACCCCCCTCCTCCCACCCACGTAGGTTTTTTTTGTGAACGAATGAGGTACTAGGGCCACGTGTGCGCATCGTCGCATCGACGTACCACCATCCGCCGAGCGTCGCCTCCACGCTTCCCCGTATCGTCATCCCTCCCCGTATCGTCATCCCTCCCCGCGTTCCACCCCGCGC
>Ga0114940_10000376_pt1 | contig 22526 bp, 20 predicted proteins | sample ColdCreekSource_FD_87195 | JGI IMG/M metagenome (GOLD analysis project Ga0114940, IMG submission 87195) | Groundwater microbial communities from Cold Creek, Nevada to study Microbial Dark Matter (Phase II) - Cold Creek Source | ecosystem: Environmental > Aquatic > Deep subsurface > Groundwater ... | reverse complement strand
AGTATATAGACGCGCATAAATAACGCGACATAATGGATTGGATGTGTTAGAGTTTTCGTGGAGGAAAATCCATGAAAGCAAGAATGAATGTTGGTGGAAATCGCATGCGAGAAAGAGTGATCAAATTTCAAAGGCGAGCGGAGAAAGATGGGGAGAGACGTGTGGCTCAGCGCTTGCACGGGATACGATTGAACCTGGATGGTCGTGCCAGTGGAGAGATTGCATCGATTTTGAACGTTCATCGTTCCAATGCGTCGTTGTGGTTAATTCTGGATACTTGCAGCCTTTTCTATATACTTTATGCCGCGTTATTTATGCGCGTCTATATAACGTGGGATTCAAGGTGAGAGCAATGTCGATGAAGGCACAGAGAAGCTGCATGCGCTCGGAGACGGGCAACGACTGGAACCATCGGGCCTTTGCTTCCGGTGTTTCCTCGTGGCGATCATGCGATCCCCTCTCCTCCATACCGCACAGTTTAGCAGAAGAAGCAATCCACTAACAATACAAATGCCTGCCAGTGAGAGCAGACAGCTCGGTAAACTCCTTCAAAATCTCATGTTTAGATCACTTAGAATTTATAGCTGATGAACCATTGGATTCGGTTGTCTTCTCCGTTTTCGAAACCAATGAATTCGGTTTTCCAGTTGAGATAATCCATGCCAATCTCGATTGGATCGAAATAACCGCGAACCGCAGAGTACCAGATGTGATTGGCTGCCCGGCCAGGAGTGGTTGCTCCAATTAGATCGGCATTGTCAGGGTCGTCAAACGAGTATCCGGCGTGGAGCGAATACCACTTTGAAGGACGCCAGCCCAATTCAAACCATCCACCCTGGGTGCTCACTTCGTTACCGGTTGTGGAATTGATTCCCTGGAGAATACCACCGCGAACATCATCCAGGTTTTTGCCCGTCCAAGCCTCACCCTTGAGCCATACCATATCCTTGTAGATGGGAAGTGTCAGATCGATTCCCACGGCTTCACTATCAAATTCTCTTCGGGTGCTGGTCCCGATCGGGCTGTCTGTTCTTTCCGAGGCGAGGTGTCCCCAGACACCGAGCTCGATATTCTGCTTGTCCCAGTTAGGAAAGCGATAGGCAAGACGGCCCTGGAGAGTGGGAACTCCGGAAGCTTCACCATCCCGGAATCCTGAGGTGGCGGTGGGATCCAGATCTTGAGCGTCATCGGCGCCCGTGAGTCCGATTTCAAGCTGGCTGATCATTTTACCAGGACCAAGTTTGGGTGTGAATTCACCGCGTAGCTGAGGGCGTCGATCACCAAGATTGCCGGCTCCCCACATCACGAAATCAGGATTAACGATGGGAAAGATCGGCGAGATGACATCCGAAGTTTGTCCGGCAAGGATCGAAGCTTCATTCCATCCCAACTTGAGATAGGCGTGGCGCATACGAGGGGCATTGCGCGATTCCGAGGAAGGGAGGTTGTAGAAGTCGACCTCCAGTTTTCCACCGACCTTTGGGTTGCCCAAGGGCTCGATGCGCGGGCCATCGAAATCGATTCCGAATCGAGTAAGACGTGGATGCAGGGTAAAATCATCATCATTTGCGCCTGTTGCGACAGTGGAAGGCGCTCTTGGATCTTCAGAGCGGATGAAGCCTGGAATCTGGGTATTGTTGGGACGCGAGTCATCATAGATTGCGTCCAAACGAAGGAATCCATAGAATTTGAGCTTCGAATTCCCCATCACCAATTCGTTCCACCTCACCGGCTCATCAGCCAGTTTCTTTTCTCTGGAGGTGCCACTTGAAGCAGTTGCCGCTGTTGGTGGAGCTGACGGTGTTGAAGGCACCGCTTTTGTTTTACCCTCCAATTCCTGCACCCGCTGTTGCAAGGTGCTATTCTGTTTGTTGAGTTGTTCAACGGCCTCTTCCAGCTTGTGGATACGTTCATCCTGTGCTTCCTCCGCATGAATGGTTGAGATGCCCACAGAAAAAAAGAGTGCCAGACTCACCACAAGACCGCCTAATTTTCTTCCCAGATCGTTCTTTTTACTTCGATGTTGCATGTTGTTCCTTTCGCATGTTTTTTGGGTCTGATTCTAATCAAGGTCTGTATATGACCAGCTTTTGTCCGTGGTAACGGGTTTTCCATCCGCTTCAGCGTATGGATTCAGAAAGTAATTGAGCGGTTCACCGGTCTGTTTTGGTTCGAGGGTGATGTCGCGCCCCGTGGAAAGTGTGACCCGGTTGCTGGTATGGCCGCCGAAAAAGAAGCCTTTTTTCTCAGGTATACGGCTGCCCTCCGAGCAATCAACAGGCACCCAGGTCCTGCCGGGAACGCGAAAGAAAGCCCAGCAATGATAACCACCGGGTTTTTCATTACTGTGTCGCTCATAGGGAAGGTAAAGACCAATTTCGAACCCACTGGCAATTCCCTGGGCGCGGCAGAGCGAATTAAACAACGCATGGAAGTCGGTGCAATTTCCCTTTCCAACTTCACAGGCATGACGTGTGCTCCCAAGGCCCCATCCCTCGTGGTTTTTGTCGTAGGTCATGTTCTCCAGCACGTAATCATAGATGGCCCGGGCTTTCTCGATCGCTGTGGTTTTGTCCCTGGTGATTTCATTCGAGAGCTTTTGAATCTCATCATCGATAACCACCAGCGAGTCCGGCTTCTTGAAAACATCAAATGCCTCGATGGAATCCTTCCCATCACTCTCGAGCTGCTCCAGCCGGGTGCGAATCTCCGACCGGCTGCAGATAAATCTCATGGTAAGCTCAAATGTGGTCCCCGGATTTCTGATTTCCCAATAGGCAACCTGATTTCCGTACTTGGGCTCGGTGGAGAGCTTTGCTTCTTTGGAAAATGAGAGATCGCGTATTTTCTGGACCGTCGAATCCTGTGGGACGGGTATCCATACGCACAACTTTTGAGTGCCCTTTGGGATCTCCTCGACCTTGCCGACATATTGGATTTCAAAGGTGCGGGTTTCGGCGAAATCAAAGAATTCACGCTTTGGAAGTTGTTGGAAGACGGACGTGTCCAAGGCTGTGGAAAAACAATAGATGGCGCTGCCGATTATCAGTGCGGCCGTCATGAGAGGGTAAATCAGGTTTTTCATGTTTGTGGTATGGTTGAGGTTATGGTTGGATTGCGGGTGGTTTATGCCAGTGGATACAGCCCATGGCATCCTGGCCGAGGCAGGCGAAAGGGCAGAACCAGACTACGATTGCACGCATTCACTCATCGCGCACGACGGACCCGGAAGAGACAGCTTACTGAACGGACTCTGACAGACTCACCATCAGGCCAAACAGCCCATCTCCGTGGGACCGTGCGGAGAAATGGTCACGCCATTTCGCACGGCCTCAACTCAGGTGAAGGGATTGTTCCGATGGATTGTCACTGGATTTATAACACCGCTGATCGTCAATAGTTGCTAATAAGAGACTTGTCAAATGGTTTTTCTTGTGTGAAGCCGGACATTTGCGCTCTATTTGGCTTACCATGAAAATCTGTCTCTTCAACGTTACTTCGACCATGGATGTCATTGGTTCCGGCGAGGTGGGGGGTGTCGAAGCTTATACATTTCGATTGGGCCTGGCTCTCAAGCAGCGTGGTCATGATGTCATCCTGTTTGGAGGCTCGCCAAAAAATGGAAGATCGTTTTATGAGTCGACTTTGAAGGTGAAATTATTTCCATATCTGGAAACATCAGGTATTCCGAATCTGGGCACCCGTTTTCGCCGCCTGGCACAAAGGCTGCATTTCGCCCGGTCCGCGCGAAGCGAATTTCTCGCTGAGCAGTTTGATGTTGCCTTGATCTTCAAACCGTACGACTTGATTACGGCCCGGAACTGGCGACGCGCGGGTTGGAAGAATCGCGTTATTGCAAGCATCCATGGGCCTGAGTTCTACGCGCTTGACCGGTGTTTTGTTTCAAGTGTGGATGCGATGTATGCGGCGAGTCATTCAACCGCAGGGGCGGTCGAAAAACATTATGGCAGACCGTGCGCGGTCATCCCGAATTTTCTTGATGTAAATAAATTTCGTTTTCTGACGCGTCCCGATCCACCACCGGAAAAGTTGATCGTAACAGCAGGTCGCCTGGTGGGCTGGAAGGGGCTCGCCTCGCTCATCAGGGCATTTGTGGAAATTCACTCCAGGATGCCGGAAGCCCATTTGGTCGTGATTGGCGATGGTCCGGAGAAAGTCCCGCTTGAACGGTTGACGTGGCAGCTTGGACTGGCTTCGGCGGTTCAATTTCCCGGTGTGCTGAGCGAGGAGTCTGTGCGCTCCTTTCATCAAAAGGCATGGATTTTCGTTCAGCCGAGCATCGGTTACGAATCGTTTTCGATCTCAGCCCTTGAAGCACTGGCATCCGGCCTGACGGTTCTGGTTTCAGATCAGGTTGGCGTGGCGGATTGGTTTTGTGCCGGGGAGAATATCGAGATGTTTCCTGCAGGGGACGAAGACAAGTTGAAGGATTCGATACACAGGCTCCTGAACGAGCCATGGACTGCGCACCGGGAGCGCGGACGGAGAGCGCGAAGCATTGTTGAGACAGAGTTTGCCGACGAAAAGGTGATTTCGAGAATTGAGAGACTTTGCCTTGGCAAGGAAATTACGGCATCTTCAGATCCGTAATCTGCATGAAAATTTTCTATCCATATCCCGAAGAGTTCACCTTCAACAAGGCCCGTGAGATCCAGACCATTCATACCTGTCACGCCCTGGCAAAGCTGGGTTGCGAGGTTGTTCTGGGCGCGGCCTTGAGGACAGGTGTCACGAGCGGGGATGTGCTGGATTATTTCCGCCTGCAGCCGTTATCCAATTTAAAATTCGTCTTTCTGCCACGGTATATCCATCTCACCAATAATTTCGTAATCTCCTTCCAATCCCTGTTTCTGCGTTGTCTGCGCAAGCACATCTTGAAGGCTCATGCAGAGGGTGAGATCGATGTGATCTACACACGGCATTTGAAAGTGGCCGAGTTCTGTTTGAAGCAGAACTTTGGCATTCCCCTCGTGTTCGAATCGCACGAAGTCTTCTCTCTGGGGCAGGTGGATTCCCCGGAAAAATTCAGGCGCCTGTTTGATCAGGAGAAATTTGTATATTCCCATATCCAGGGACTTGTCACGATCTCCAACCATCTCAAGGATTATTTGCAGGAACATTTTCCCATGCGGGCCGGCGTGGTTTCCGCACCCGATGGCGTGGACCTGGAATTATTCGGGTCATTGAACGGCAAGGCTGTTGATAAAAATCTCATCATCTACACAGGATCTCTTTTTGGATGGAAGGGGGTTGATACCATGATCAAGGCGCTGCGTTATCTGCCCAACCAGCAGCTTTGGATTCTTGGAGGCGGTTCCCGTGAAATCGCCGCCAAACAGGCTCTTGCCGAAAAATGGAAAGTTCGGCAGCACTGTATTTTCCAAGGTTATGTTTCACGTGCAGACCTGGCTGATCCTCTGGCCAGAGCGTATATCGGGGTATTACCGAACCATCGGGAAGAAATCAGCGAACGATTCACCTCGCCACTCAAATTATTTGAGTACATGGCCGCGGGAAAGGTGATTGTGGCGAGCGACCTGCCATCCATTCGTGAGATTCTCGATGATTCCACAGCCTACCTTTGTCCACCGGCATCACCCCGCAGCCTGGCTGAAACCATCCAGTCTGTTTACCGGAATCCCGCTATTGCCGAAGCGCGAATCACCGAAGCCAAACGCGCTGCACTCAACTACTCATGGGATTATCGGGCACAAATCATCCGCAGTTTTCTTAACCGGATACTCGCCGGAGCTTTCAGCGTAGACGGGCTGGGGGCTACGGCGGATTCCGCAAAAACAGTTTTATAAGAAGCCATCACCTCTGGTGATGGAACTTTACTTGAGGTTGCCTCCCTGTAAAAGAAAGTATTCGATCGAATCCACCAGCGCCTGCCAGCTGGCTTCAATGATGTTATCGGACACACCCACGGTTCCCCATTCGCGTTTGCCATCGGTTGATTCGATGAGAACCCGTGTTCTGGCCGCAGTGCCGGTCTTTGAATCAAGGATTCGGACTTTGTAATCAGTGAGGCGCACCTTCCGGATGCCTGGGAAGTGCTTTACAAGCGCGGCGCGCAGCACGCCATCCAGGGCATTTACCGGCCCATCCCCTTCAGCCACCGTGTGAACAGCCTGCCCTCGAACCTTGATTTTAAGTGTGGCTTCGCAAACGCTGGTGTTGTGTCTTCCATTTTTCCGCATGGAAACATGGTATTCGTCGAGCTCAAAAGCAGGCTTGTAATTGCGAATGGCGCGATAAACCAGGAGCAGAAACGAAGCATCTGCAGCTTCAAATTCGAATCCTTCATGCCCCAATCGCTTGACCTGCCCTAGAATTTCCCGGACGGCAGCCGAATTCGGGTTCAGCTCCGTGCCCAGTTCCTGCGCCTTCATCAGCACGTTGCTGCGCCCCGAGAGTTCACCGACAAGAACACGCCGCCGATTTCCAACCGCCTCCGGCGCGATATGCTCATAGGTTTGCAGGGACTTCGAGACGGCATTCACGTGGGTGCCCCCCTTGTGTGCAAAAGCGCTTTCGCCGACAAATGGAGCGCGTGAATCCGGGCGAAGATTGGCCAGGTCATCCACAAAATTGGATAGCTGTCGCAGATGACGGAGCGACGCCTCAGGGACGGTCTGCCGTCCCATTTTGAGCTGCAATGCGGGGATCACGGTGGTGAGATTGCAATTACCGGCGCGCTCACCATAACCATTGATGGTTCCCTGCACCTGTGTTGCGCCGTTTTCAACTGCAGCGATGGCGTTGGCCACGCCCAGGCCGGTGTCATTATGCGTGTGAATGGCCACAGGCACCTGAAAAACGGAAACCACCGTGCGGGTGATGGTCGCAATTTCCCACGGCAGCGACCCGCCATTGGTATCACACAAAGCCAGACAATCAGCGCCTGCTTCAGCGGCGGCAGCAAGCGTTTTCAACGCGTATTCGCTATCGGCCTTGTAACCGTCGAAAAAGTGCTCGGCATCGTAAATAACCTCACGGTCATGATTTTTGAGAAAGCGGACCGTATCCGCGATCATCGCCAGGTTTTCCTCCGGAGTGGTGCGCAGGACAGCGCGCACATGGTAAAGCCAGCTCTTGCCATAAATGGTCACTACAGGTGTTTGCGCCTGTACCAGAAGGCGCACCTGCGGATCTTTGGAGGCCCTTCCATGCGTGCGGCGGGTCGAACCAAAGGCAGCCAGCCGCGCATGTTTCAGCTTCAGCTTTTGCGCGGCGCGAAAGAAGGCGATGTCCTTTTCATTGGAGCCAGGCCAGCCTCCTTCAATGTAGTGCAAACCAAAGGCATCAAGCTTCTCCGCAATGTGAAGTTTATCCAGAACCGAAAAACTTACGCCTTCGGCCTGGGTGCCATCGCGAAGAGTTGTATCGTATAAAGCGACTGCTGGTTTCATGGAAGTTGCAAAATGCAACTCTACGACCTCGATGACCCATCGTCAAACCTGGCTTCTCATTTTTGAACCGGCTCTCCGGGGTTTACCGTGCTACAATCAGTGTTTCCCGTGTTGCCGAAGCTTTTTTCTCATCAAGCAGATTCCAGAACTCATCAATTGGTCGTTGGTAGGCATCGATACGGCCGGCGAGCACATCGGCATACTTGACCGGCCGCCCGAGCGTCGCGGATTCATAGCAGCATTCTGAAAGCGTCTTGGCCCTCAACCCTGCTTCGCCATCCATCTCCGGCTTTTCTCCCGTGCGGATTGCGTTGACGAAATCCCAGGTCTGGACGCTGAATCCATCTGTCACGCCATATGGGAAAAGGCGTTGTTTTTCCTCTCCAGAAAGGTTCATCAGGTAATCCAACTGAATCTTTTCCGAAGCAAGTGTGCGACCATCCGCCAGCACAATGATGCCTCCTCCTTCGAAGGGGTGCATGACGGGACCAATGGCTGTAATGGTTCCTTTCATTCCAAATACCCGGCCTATACGGATCTCCTCTCCATGAGAACGGTTCGAAAACGTCCAGCCCACTTCAAAACCACTGACAAAGCGGATGACTGCATGAAAATAGTTTTCGACATCCGCCCGGGTTTTCCCGATGACCGGCAAATCTCCGACCTCAGACTGTTCAATGACTTTCATCGAACAGGAAACTTCATCCACTTCACCAAACAACATGAGCATCATGTCAGCGAAATGAGCTCCGCTATCAAGAATCGGCCCGCCACCGGTCATGAGCTTCACAGCCCGCCATCTCTTTGGAGCTTTATTGATTTCCAGTATTTCGTGGCGTGTCACCAGTGCCTCACCCGCGATGAGTTCTCCAAGCAATTTCGCATCACGGACCGCCCATGTGCATGCCCGTGCCGGCAATGTCCGGCGGACATGCTCGGCTGTTGTCAGCAGGCGACGGCTTCGCTTTGCCTGGGCGATGATTTTACGGCTGGCCCGGATGGTAATGCCCACCGGCTTTTCCAGCTGCACATGAAGACCTCCTTCCAGCAGAGAACAGGCTATGGTGTGGTGAAAACAATGGGGAACACACACATCCGCAGCGTCAGCGACCCCGGAATCAATCAACGCGGTAATATCCGTGAACACACGTGGCTCGCTGCCTTGAAAAGCAGCGATCTTTGCAGCCTGCTCCTTTGCAGTTTGGCCATTTGCGCTGCAGCAGGCTGTCACTTCGAATTCCCGACAACCCCGGGCATGGAGATCACGGTAACCATCCACATGACGTCCGGAAATAAGACCGCACCCTACCAGCGCCAGTCGGACTTTGTCTGCCATATATCGATTCCTATCTCATTTTAACCCGTATTCCCACAACTGTTTTTTCTGGAAGAAGTCCTTGTTTGAGAAAGTCCTGAATCAAGCTAAATTTGGAGGCGGGTCAAAAAAAGAGCCGGGAGGTAAAAGTTTTTGTAACAAATAACCCATTTCAACGCATGAATGAAAGAGATTCGATGCAACTTACCGATGGACAACCTCTGGAACGTTTCGTGCAGGAGACCGATGAACAGGTCTTTGCGGAACTCGTCAGACGACACAGCTCGCTGGTTATGTCCCCTTGTGCCTTTTTGCGGCCATTTCATCTCTACGCTCTGTGTGAAATTTTTGAGTTGCTGAGATGGTGAATCAACCAATGGGCACCCATTCAGTAACATCCCGATGCAAAGCAACAAGGGAACCATCGAGGGTGGCCAGTTTGCCACCGCGGCGGCGGGCCAACTCAGCCAACCAGGCATCGGTGACCTGGCGATGGCTATGGAGCAACTGAGGAGACACCTCAAGATAACCGAATCCATCATCCCAAAATACATGGAGTGGATCCTTTGCGATTTCCTCCAGGATCTGCCAGGCAGCCTTTGCGCTGGAGTCTGCCGCCAGCTTCATGTGAAGACGCAGGAGAGCACCTTGAGTAATGACACAGGTGGCGAAAGGATCACGTAGAGGCTCCAGCCATTTTTTCACGCGCTTGTGGAACTCATGATGTTCCAGTACCAGGGCGATCAAAACATTCCCGTCCAACAACCAGGTGGTTTTAGGCATCGTCCTCTTCAATCAAGCGTTGGATTTCCTCGGAGGTGATAACCCGATTTTCGCGACAACGGACGACGGGAAACCTCTGACCCTTTGTCCTTTTGCCATGGCCAGGTCCCTCGAGATTCCTCCGCAGCAGACCGTTCACAGCGCTGCTGATCGAAATGTCCTCTGCAAGAGCAAGGCTTTTTGTAATACGATAAAGATCTTCATCAAGATTAACGGTTAATCTCATGCTTACACCATATCACCATGGTGCAATGGTGTCAAACCGCTTCTTTGTGGGTTTGCGTTCCGATGTCAATCCGGTTTTATGAAGCAGCCTCGCCCTCAGCCGTAGAATCCGCCTGTTGCTCACTGATGACCGTGGCGATGGCTTGTAATTTATCTCCGGGAGCGAGGTTCATGAGTCTTACACCCTGTGTGTTACGACCTGTCTCACGAACGTTTTTGACTGCGGTTCGCACCATCTGCCCTTTGACAGTGATCAGCATGATTTCATCTGCATCTGTCACGGTCAGAGCACCCACCACGCCACCGGTTTTGTCCGTGGTCTTCATGGTGATGATCCCCTTGCCACCACGCGATTGCTTGCGGTATTCGTCGAACGCCGTGCGCTTGCCGATGGCATTTTCGCCCGCAACCAGCAGTGTGGCCTTCAGATCCACCACCGCCAGTGCAACCACGGTGTCGTTTTTCTCAAGGGAAATACCGCGCACGCCATAGGTGGCGCGTCCCATGGGTCGCGCATCCTCTTCATGGAAACGGATGCTCATTCCGTCACTGGTGATCAATACCAGCTCGTCATTGCCTCGTGTCAGTTTGACATCCATCAATACATCTCCCTGATCAACATTGATGGCGATGATTCCGCCCTTCCGGATGTTGGCAAATTCGCTGAGAGCCGTCTTCTTGATGGTTCCATGATGTGTGGCCATCACAATAAACTCATTCTCACTCCATGTTTCGTCCTTGTCATCCGCGCCTTTCCGGGCGGGTATGGGGATCAAGGCGGCAATTTTTTCATCTGCCTTCAACTCCAGTAAATTGGCAATGCTCCGCCCTTTGGTCGCGCGGCCCATATCAGGAATCTCATGCACGCGTTCCACATAGGCCCGACCTGTATTGGTAAAGAACATCAGGTAATCATGGGTGGATGCCGTAAAAAGATGCTCGATGAAGTCCGTATCCTCCTTGTTTTCACCTTCACGAGTCGTCATTCCGATCACACCCCTGCCACCCCGTCTCTGCGCGCGATAGGAACTGATATTGGTGCGCTTGATGAGACCCGCGTGAGTAATGGTGATGATCACTCCTTCATTGGCAATGAGATCCTCGATGGCAATCTCCCCCTCGTCGGGCACAAGATCCGTCTTTCGTGGTGTTGCGTATTTGGTTTTAACATCCTTCAGTTCATTTTTGATGATCGTGAGCACACGGGCTTCCTTGGCGAGGATATCGGTGAGATCCTTGATTTTTTCGAGCAGTTCAGCGTACTCCTTCTGAACTTTTTCGCGCTCGAGACCGGTAAGCTGATAGAGACGCAACTCAAGGATCGCGTCCGCCTGAGCCTCACTGAATGCATAACGGTCGTGAATCAGACGCGATGGATTGCGGATGAAAACGCCGGTCTTTTCAACCTGCTTTTTCGAAAACTCAAACGCAAGCAACTTGATCCGGGCTTCCTCGCGGGTTGTGGACTGGCGAATGATGCGGATAAATTCATCCAGATTGTCCAGGGCAATCAGAAAACCCTCCATGATTTCCGTTCTTTCCTCCGCATTTTGAAGTTGGAAACGCGTCCGGCGAAGAACAACTTCCCGACGATGTTCGATATAACAATTGACCAGATCCTTGAGCGAAAGGGTTTTAGGCCGGCCATGATCAATCGCCAGGATATTGACAGCGAAACCCGTCTCAAGCTGGGTATGTTTGTACAGGTTGTTGATGACAACCTTGGCGATGGCATCGCGCTTGATCTCGATCACCACGCGTGTGTTCTCATCCGATTCGTCACGAATGGCGGTGATGTCTCCCATGACCTTTGTGTTCACCAGATCTGCAACCTTCTCCACCAGGACGGCGCGGTTTACGTTGAAAGGAATTTCCGTAATGACGATGTGTTCGCGTCCGCCCTTGTGTTGTTCCACGCCTACTCTTCCGCGCACCTTCACGCTGCCCCGTCCTGTCGCAAAATACTGCTTGATGGGGTCTACGCCACAGACCATGCACCCGGTTGGAAAATCGGGACCCTTGATGTATTTCATCAGGCTGGAGAGACTGATTCCGGGATCATCAATCTGCGCACAGATTCCATCAATAACCTCACCCAGGTTGTGAGGCGGAATATTGGTCGCCATGCCAACGGCGATACCGGTGCCTCCATTCACCAACAGATTCGGAAACGCCGCGGGAAAAACAGTCGGCTCGTCTCGTGTATCATCATAGTTTCGAACAAAATCCACCGTGTCCTGGTCCATGTCCTCCATCATCACAGCACCGAGATGGGCCAATCGCGCCTCGGTATAACGCATGGAAGCTGGTGGATCACCCTCAACCGAACCAAAATTACCCTGTCCCTCTATCAACATATCGCGCATGGCCCACGGTTGTGCCATGTGAACAAGAGTGGGATAAATGGCCTGATCGCCATGCGGATGATAGTTGCCCATGGTTTCGCCCACAATCTTTGCGCACTTGAGATGTTTGCGGCCGGGCATTACTCCCAGATCATGCATCGCATAAAGGATTCGACGCTGTGAGGGCTTCAATCCATCGCGTACATCCGGCAGCGCGCGGGAGATGATCACGGACATCGAATAATCAAGAAACGACCCCTTGATTTCCTCCGCAACATTGACCTTCCCCACCCGTTCGTTCTGGGCAAAGAGCGATTTCGACTGCGCAGGCTCCGTCGAATCAGGCTGGTCAGATGGTTTTTTGTCGTCGGAATTTGCCACAATATATCCAGTTTTACAGTCGTTGCATTATATTCAAATTTAGATTTGGTTCAAGGATGCGCCAGCCTTAGCGAGGGAATGCTCGAATGAAAATCTGCGGTATTTCTCGTTAGCAATCCCTGAAATCTCATGGCAAATGACCCAATCATGACATCAGCAATCGGGCGCCTGGTAATACGGTTTTGACGCCGTCGCGAAACATAAAAATTCCAATTCTGATGTGCTTCCCTGGTATCTTGCCATGTCCATGACTCAAGCCAGTTGACGCCGATACCTTCAAGAAATTCGTCTTGCAGCGTGGAATTACCAGCAAAAGCAGGACTTAGCTCAATGTAAGTGACGGGACAAATGAGCAAACCACTCCCGCGTTTGGAATCAATCAGTTGGGCGGAGGCAACTCCAAATTTTGGGTCATTCTCCAAAATGTCGATCAACAAACAGGTATCAATGACCCAACCCATCACTTTTCACCTTCGCGCAGTTCAGTCATCCATTGATCGGTTGTCCTGACGTGGCGCGGACGAAACCGCCTGGCAAATCCCAGCATGGCCTTTGCCCCCTTGGGCTTCCCATTTTTCATCACAACGATGCGACACTCGCGATCGGAAACCTTTTGCCAAAGCAGTTTGTAACCGGGTTCAAGCGCCAATTCTTTACGCAGCGCAGACGGCATGGAAACCTGACCGCGATCCGTCAAAGTGGTAACGAGGTTTTTCACAAAACAAATATATCATGTAAAATTATCATGTCAAGAAATGCGGATCACACGTCCAGATTGCGGACATTCAACGCATTATCCTCAATGAACTGACGTCTAGGTTCTACTTCATCCCCCATCAAGGTGGTGAACATCTCCTCCGCTTCGACAGCATCCGTAAGATCAATACGCAGAAGCTTCCTGTTACTGGGATCCATTGTGGTTGAAAAAAGTTCCTTGGCGTTCATTTCGCCCAAGCCTTTGAAGCGCTTGATCTGGATGCCCCGTTTGCCAATCTCCTTGATCGCGGCAAGAATCTCCGGAATGGCACAGATGGGTTTGATCCGGACCTGTTCTCCTTCGCCTTCAATCAGCTCGAAAAGAGGCTGATTCTGCGTCGTGTAATGTTCGATTTTTAACCCTTTGCGAGCCAGTTTTTCCAGCAACTCCACGATGGCCTTGCTTTCGTGCAATTCAACGTGGCGGCAACGGCGTGAAGACCCGTTTGTGGCAAGAGCTGATTTTTCATCCTTTCCGGAATGGTTGTCGTCAGCGCCATTTTTTTCAGATTCGAGATCCGGTGTTTTCCCGTCATCTTCCTCAAAAAGACCCAGGTCCGCATTGGCTTTCGCAAATTTGGCCAGTTCATCCTCATCATGAAAATAGTGGACGGTCTCATCGTTGCCCCGGCGCACCTTGACCAGATGGCGCGGCAGCTCCCCGGCCTTTTTATTGCGCGCATGGAGGTAAGCCTCAAAATCACCGCCGTGACGCTTGATGGAGAGGCTGTATTTATCGAGGGACTCGAGCAGTTCCAGAATTTCTGCAAGTTGCTTTTGGGACAACTCTTTGCCGTCCACCAGGTTTTTAAGGCGAACATCCTCCGTGCCAAGGCTGATCAGGATGCGATTCAGTTGCAGATCATCCTCCACATATTCCTCGCGCTTCTTGCGTTTAACCTGATACAGAGGAGGCTGCGCGATATAAACGTAGCCCTGCTTGATGAGTTGAGGCATCTGACGATAGAAGAATGTCAGCAGGAGTGTGCGGATATGTGAACCATCCACGTCAGCGTCCGTCATGATGATGATTTTGTGGTAGCGCAACTTTTCAAGATTGAAGGCGCCTTCTCCTTCTCCATCACCAATGCCGGTGCCGATGGCCGTGATCATGGTGCGGATTTCATTATTTTGAAGCACTTTGTCCAGCCGCGCCTTTTCAACATTGATGAGCTTGCCGCGAATGGGAAGAATGGCCTGGAATCTGCGATCCCTGCCCTGTTTGGCCGAGCCTCCTGCAGAGTCGCCCTCCACGATGTACAGCTCGGTGTTTACCGGATCGCGATCCGAACAATCGGCGAGTTTACCGGGTAAACCACCTCCTGTCAGAGCGCTCTTGCGGACTGTATCACGCGCCTTGCGGGCAGCTTCCCGGGCACGAGCCGATGTCAATGCCTTGTCCACGCATTTACGCGCAACGGAAGGGTTCGCATCGAACTGAGCCATCAACCCCTCGTAAACAACCGACGAAACAACGCCTTCAATCTCGGTGTTCACCAGCTTGACCTTCGTCTGGGATTCAAACCTTGGATGAGGCAGTTTTACACTCAACACGCACACCAGGCCTTCACGCACATCATCACCGGAAATGCTGGGATCCTTCTCCTTCAGCAGTTCGTTGGATTTTGCATACTGATTGATGGCGCGGGTAAGCGCCGTTCTCCAACCGGTCAGATGAGTGCCGCCATCCGGGTTCGAAATCGAATTGGCAAAACAAAGGACCTGATCAGTGTAACTCTCATTGTATTGCATCACACAATCCACAAAAACTTCATCCTTCTGTCTGGAGATGACAATAGGCTTGGGGTGGAGCACCTGTTTGTTTTTTCCAAGCTGCCTGACGAACCCCTCGATTCCATCCTTGTAATAAAACCGTTCCGTACGCAGCTCCTCACTTGCCTTTTCTGTTCGTTCATCTATGAGAATGATTTCGATGACGGGGTTGAGAAAGGCCAGCTCCCGAAGACGATTGGCCAGGAGATCAAACTTGAATTCAGTGGTGATTGTGAAGATTTCCGGATCCGGCTTGAACGTGATGAGTGTGCCTGTGTGACGTGATTTACCGATCACATCGAGCTTTTTGGTGGTCTTACCTTGCTCGAACTCCATGTGATACACCTTGCCATCGCGAGAGACTTCCACGCTGAACCATTCTGAAAGCGCATTGGTGCATTTGGCGCCCACACCATGCAAACCCCCGGAGTATTTATAGGCGCCCTGCCCAAATTTTCCACCCGAATGCAAATTAGTCAGCACCAGTTCAACGGCCGGCATTTTGAATTTGGGGTGCATGTCCACAGGAATGCCCCGTCCGTCGTCCCTCACCGAAATCGAGCCGTCCACATGAATGATGACTTCGATTTTATTGCAGTGACCTGCCAGATGTTCATCAATCGAGTTATCGACAACCTCAAACACGGAGTGGTGAAGCCCCCGTTCATCCGGATCGCCGATATACATGCCGGGACGTTTACGAACGGCTTCCAGTCCCTCAAGTTTGTCAATTTTCGAGGCGTCATACGCGTCCGCGCCGCGGGCGATTGGCGCGGTCAAATCCAGTTTCGGATGTGAAGGTTCGATGGCAGTCTGTAACATGGAAAGAGACAATTCTAAGGCTCTTTACTGTACCCGGAATCCCTGAAAACAACAACTTTTTTCCAAGAAAATCGTCTCGAAATTTCACAAAAAAGCCCAACAAGTCGAGGCCGGCATTCCGACTTGATACCACCGGTGGTTGCCATTGATCCGCCTCTGCCTGTGCAGTGCAGTTGTGAAATTAAACTTCGCAAAGTCGGCAACTCGGTGGGTGTGGTGCTTCCCAAAGAAGCGATGGCCAAACTGAACGTGCAGGAAGGCGCTTCCCTATGCTTCACGGATGCTTTCGATGGAAGCTTCCGTGTCGGCCGGCAGCCAATCTCCCAAGCCCGACAGGACACAGGCAACCAGCAGAATGGCCGGCAGTCGCATGCCTCCTTGTGCGCCGTAGGAGGGTTTCATCTCATTTCAGAGATTGCACCGAAATCACCATTTGATACCGATGTGTCTGTCCCTGCCCACAACGCCGTGTCTCCGATCGATTCAGCGCGTTGGGGAAATCTGTCCATGGTTCCAGGCATATGTAAGGCGTTTCTGGTGAGGTGCTCCAGACAACCCAAATTCCCATGCTCTGCTCGCTGGCAGCCACCGATACACGCGTGATCAATCCATTGGCGCGGTCTTCCAATTCGAGCTGGCGACTTCCGGAGTTCAAAAGAAGGATCGCGGGATTCAATGGTTCATCACACCGAATCTGCCTCGCATTAAAGGAATTCTGTGAATGTGTCTTCCACTGATCCGGGGACTGAACCTGCACACCGGAGGGAAGAGAGACAAAGCAATCCTGAATACCTCCCTTTCGTCCCAGCGGCGTGTTCAGGTATGGGTGAAAGCCCAATGCATAAGGGAAGGCCTCCTGACCGGTATTCTCGATACGTCCTTCAAGAACCAGACCTCGTGTGTCGAGCTGGTAGGTCAACTGCAACCGGAAATCAAATGGGAAGGCCAGCTTCGTGTTCGTATTCGGCACCAACTCAGCTGTCACGCGATCCTCTCGCCGGTCAAGAACATGCCAGTACATATTCCGGGCAAACCCGTGGGATGGAATGGCAAGCACCTGTCCCTGCCACACCCAGGTGTCAGGGCCGTGTTGACTGTGTGACGGGCTGGGATTTGGAAAAAGAATCGGATTTCCGTAACGACGACCCACCGGTTCCTTCTTCTGATCCGGCGCATAAATCACAGAGACTGTATGATCCTTGTCGAGATCCTCTTCAAAGCCATAGAGTTGAAAACCGTGTTCGGGATAAACCCAGGCGCGTTTATTCTGGTGTTCGATCAAAACAAGTCGTGAATTCATGGTGAATAGCTCGTGTTGTTTCGAATTTCGAGATTTGTGCTTTGAATTTTGGTTGGCGTGGGCCCTGTAGGATTCGAACCTACGACCAAGGGATTATGAGTCCCCTGCTCTGACCGCTGAGCTAAGAGCCCGCAAGGAAAAGAAGTTCTCTGATTTTGAAAGATTACATCCCTCTGGGCAAGTACCGATCTCTTCATTTTCGGGGTTGAGTTGCGGGGTTGAGTTGAGCTTTGAATTGGGTTGGAGTCTCCATTGACTACATGCGTGAGTGCCCCAAGGAGTCAGCTTGGGCGCGCATCTACAAGCTCAAGCTGCCACACACGCGGCTGGTCCTGTTTGTAGAGTAAGACATGGGTCCTTTTCTGAGGCAGAAGGTGGAGCGAGCGATGGGATTCGAACCCACGACAACCACCTTGGCAAGGTGGCGCTCTACCAGACTGAGCTACGCTCGCTTGTGACAAAACATTTGGAACCCACCAACACTGTCTGGTTCAATGGTCTGCATCAAGCGTTTTTTTCCGGTGAATGGGCCTGGATTAATCTTTCTGCGCGTTCCAACGCTGCCCCGGCCTGTTTTGTTCCGGGATGACGGTGCTGGATCTGCTTGAGGCATTCCAGGGCGGAATGGGTATCGCCCGCGTGTTGCAGATAAAGTTCAGACAGGCGAAAGTTTGCCATGGCGAACGCTTCCGGAGTTTGAGCCTTGGGAATGGCAGCCTGGAGTTCAATCATGGCTGCCTGTGGATTGTTCAGATGAAGTAAATGAATATCCGCGATGCGGAGGTGGGGCGCGATCTCAAGTGTAACGACGATGCAGACAATCACTCGAAGACCGCCATGCAATGACCTGCTCATTTTCTTTTAGCGATGATTGACAAACTCACCCGGCAATCCTAAACAGACCCTGTAGGGGAAACCATCATCAAAAATTCTGAGGAACAATGAAGTCTGATCTTATTGGCGCTCACATGTCCATGGCGGGGGGGTACGTTAAGGCGTGGGAACGGGCCGAGAGTGTGGGTTGTCAGGCGTTGCAGATCTTTACAAAAAACAACATGCGGTGGGAAGGAAATGAAATTCTCCAGAAGGTTGCCACCGCCTTTCGCGAACGGACCGCGTCACTCAGCTTTCCGGTTTGCGGGCACGCCTGTTATTTGATCAACCTCGCGGCGAAAAACAACTCGACAGCACATCGTTCACTGGTGGCGCTGGCGGATGAATTGCACCGGGCCGAAGTGCTGGGTCTGCCATTCCTGATTCTTCACCCGGGAAATCATATGGGCGCCGGAGAAGAAGCCGGCATCAGGACCATCGCCGCCAATCTCAGCACGGTCCTGAAAAAATCCTCCACAAAGAAGGTCCGGATCGCTCTTGAAACAACAGCGGGACAGGGCACATGTGTGGGACACCGGTTTGAGCACCTGGCGGCTATTTATGAGAAAGTGGGCATGCCGTCCCGAATCGGCGTTTGCTTCGATACGTGTCATGTTTTTGCGGCGGGTTACGATATTGCGCGGGCCCGGGGTCTTGCCAGTACGCTGAAGGAATTTGATCATCTGTTGGGTCTGGACAAAATCCTGGCGTTTCATTTTAACGATTCCAAGACCGGCCTTGGCAGCCGCGTGGATCGGCACGAACATATCGGCAAAGGGCATATTGGAATTGAACCGTTCAAGGAGATTTTGAACACGCGCGCCTTCGCCAGGTTGCCCAAAATTCTCGAAACTCCAAAAGGAATCAATGGCCGCGAAGATATCAATAATCTCAAGGTCCTGCGTGGTCTTGTCCGAAAGTGAAGGACATCGTTTATTTTGATCTGGAAACCCAAAAGGGCTTTGATGAAGTCGGAGGGCGTTCACCGGAACACCTCCGCAAACTCAAGATGTCCATTGGGGTTACCTATTCCACCAAAGATCAGGAGTATCGGATTTTTCACGAGGGCAACGCGCATGAGATGGTCAACCGGTTGATGCGCGCTGATCTGGTTGTTGGACACAACATACGGGCTTTCGATTACCTTGTGCTTTCAGAATATACGCCGCTTGATCTCGACCAGCTTCCGACGCTGGATACGCTTGTGGAACTGGAGAAGATTCTCAAACATCGTCTGAGTCTGGATGCAATTGCCCAGGCAACACTTGGCAATACCAAAACTGCCGATGGCCTGGATGCCATCCGCTGGTGGCGCCAGGGCGGAGCTGAAGACATCCTGAAGATTGCGGAATATTGCTGTTACGATGTAAAAATCACACGGTTGGTCCATGAATTCGGCCGTGAGCGTGGGGAGCTTTATTATCAGGACCGATTTGGACAGAGACGGACCGTCAAGGTTCGATGGTGATGAATCCATTCGCGAGTCAACATCTTGCGCTTTTAAGCCGGTTGGCCCGGATTTTTCACTCGTCACTAAATCCCAAGATCATTCTGCGGCTGGTACTGGTTGATACGGTGCGGCTGCTGGGCGCCACCAGTGGTTCGGTTGCGCTGATCAATTTGGAAACCGGCCAGCTTGAAATTGAGGCTTCTGTGGGTTTGAGCGCCCGCGGGCGTCGATTGAAGCTGCGGATTGGCGAGGGAATCACAGGGTGGGTGGCTTTCCATGGCGAGCCGGCGCGTGTGACGGATGTCCGACAGGATCCGCGTTATATTCCGGCGCGTCGGAACATCCGTTCCGAACTGGCTGTTCCGCTGGAAAGGAGCAAGCAGTCCCATTCAGGCGCGTGCACGGAGGGCGCCCAAGTGATGGGTGTGCTCAATATCGATAGTGTTCGATTGTCGGCATTCAGTGGTGCAGACGAGGAATTGTTGCTTACCATCGCCGGCCAGATGAGCAGTCTGATCCAGAATGCATGGCTTTATGAACAGGCCCGACGACGAGCGAGTCAACTGGATGCCTTGCTGAAGCTGGGGCAAACGATCATGTCCGGAGAGACATTGCCCGATGTGCTGCACCAGGTTGCCAGGGGAGCCTGTCGTGTGATGAAAGCGCAGTTTTGCGCGGTCTTGCTGTTGGATGGCACCGGCGAAAATCTCAAGTGGAGCGCCACATCGGGTGAGCCCGGAACAGATCTTCTTGAATACTCACTGCCGGTGAACGACAGCCAGATCGGAATGGTGGTGCGGCGAAAGAAGCCTGCGACCGTGTATGACATCCATAAATCGGATCCTCTGCCTTTTGCGATGCTGAATCTTCATAAAAAACTGGTCTCACTGGCCGGGGCGCCTTTGTTGACGGGTGAGCGGGTGCTTGGAGCACTGGCTCTTTATACCGACCGACCCCACCGCTTTTCGAATGATGAAATCCAGATCCTGAGCGCCCTGGCCAACCAGGCAGCGTTGGCGATTCAACGATGCAATCTTTCTGAAAGGCTGATTTCAACCGAGGAAGAACTGCGCCAGAGCGAACGCCTTTCGTCCATCGGCCTCCTGGCTGCGGAGGTGGCCCATGAAATCCGCAATCCGCTTACAGTGATCAAGATGCTCACGCACAATCTGGAACGCGAGATGCCGAAGGACGACCCGCGACGGAAGGATTTCGAAGTATTGGGGCGCAAGATGGAACAAATGAACCACACCGTGGAACGCGTTTTGGGTCTTGCGAGAAACAGCGAGCCTGTCTTCGAGAAAACATCCATCAACTCGGCGGTTGAGGATTTGATGCTGCTCACCCGTCACAAGCTGGCTCATCAAAAGGTTCAGTTGAAGCTGGTGCTTCAGGATGACCTGCCGGATGCCCTCATTGATCGGGCTCAGATCGAACAGGCTCTCCTTAACATCATCCTGAACTCGTTGCATGCCATGCCGCGAGGCGGCAACCTGGAGCTGCGCACGGGAATGTCGTTGAGACGCAGGAACTCCGCGGGGTTGTGGGTTGAAGTGCGCGATTCAGGGGCTGGCATGACCATCACTCAAAAACAAAATCTCTTTCAACCTTTTCTCACTTCGCGCGCGGCCGGCACCGGACTTGGTATGGCCATCGTTGACAAAATCATCAAATCACACGGGGGTGAGGTGAAAGTGCGTTCCCGCTTTAACCGGGGCACAGCGATTCGGATTTATCTGCAGACGGACTTCCGGTCGCCGACGGCGTCGGCTCCCACACTTCATGAGAAGGTGGGAGTGGTCGTCCGTTCCCACGAGACCTCGCCCCGGCGGGCCTGATCGCGACCCTCGGGGATTTCCTAATGCAAATTTTGGGATGAAAATGTCCTTTTGTTTCGTTGCATCTTTTTTCCTGTCAGCGGGAGCATGCCTGATTCTTGCGAAAATCGCGCCTCGCATTGGGCTGATGGATGCGCCCAACCAACCGCGAAAATCCCATCCTCGTCCGGTGCCGTTGGCAGGCGGTATTGCCATATGGCTTTCAATCACCGTGATGTTCATGCTTGTGAGACAGCAAATCCAATGGCCAATCTGGGTGGGTATAACAGCCATGGGCATCGTCGGGCTGGTGGATGACTGGATTGATTTGTCTGTTCTGACAAAACTTTTTTGCCAGATCCTGGCAGCCATTCTTCTCTGGTATTTTGGAATACGTGTGACTCTTTTCGTGCACTCACAGATCATGAGCCTTCTCTTTACCGTTGCCTGGTTCGTTTGGGTGACCAATGCCTTCAATTACATGGACAACAGCAACGGATTGTGTGCTGGCATCGGGGGAATCACCCTGGGAGGAATTGCAGCCATCCATCTCGTGTCCGGAGATAACCACATGGAAATGCACTCTCTGATCGCAGTCGGATCCATTGGAGGTTTTCTTTTCTGGAATTTTCCCAAAGGGCTGATTTTTCTGGGGGACAATGGAAGTCATTTCATTGGAGCATCGGTCGCGATGTTGATGATGCAAACCACCTTTGTCCATGTCGCACAAGGACAATCCCCATGGGCTGTTTCTGTGGCTTTTCTCCTGATTCTTGTTCCATTGATCGACTTTGTCCAGGTTACCGTGGGAAGACTCCGTCGAGGCCAGCAAATCTGGCAGGCGGACAATCATCATCTTGCGCATCTCCTGATTCGGAAGGGCTATAGTCCGGCCCGGGCAGTTCTGATTTTGTGGCTGGCGACGGGCGTTTGTGTGATATCAGCCGTTTTGGTTGAGCGCTGGAGCTTATGACTTGAAGCGGGTTTGTGAGGGTGGCACCATGGCTGTCAGTTGAGTAACGTGTATGGAATCATTTTCAGATTGGTTTGAGAAGTATGCTCTCCTGGGAGTTCCTCTCCCGGTATTGGCGAAATTCGGAGGTTTCCTAGTGGCCGGCTTGTTGCTGGGCAGACTTCTGCGTTATCCCGTGGGACGATGGCTTGAGCGTCTTACGCCGGAAACGGACCACACGACCAGTGTTCGTGTGAGCCGCAACATGGAACGGGCGGTTTTTCTCCTGGTTTTCACCATT
>Ga0114940_10000375_pt1 | contig 22546 bp, 18 predicted proteins | sample ColdCreekSource_FD_87195 | JGI IMG/M metagenome (GOLD analysis project Ga0114940, IMG submission 87195) | Groundwater microbial communities from Cold Creek, Nevada to study Microbial Dark Matter (Phase II) - Cold Creek Source | ecosystem: Environmental > Aquatic > Deep subsurface > Groundwater ... | reverse complement strand
GAACGCGCCCGGTGCGATCGCGGTGACGTTGATATTGTCCTTGATCAATTTCGTCGCCATGCGCCGCGTCAGGTGGATCACGGCGGCCTTGCTCGCGGCGTAGGAATAGGTCTCGGTCGGGTTGACGAAGATGCCGTCGACGGAGGCGATGTTGATGACCTTGGCGGGCCGTTCGTGCGAGGCCGCCGCGCGCAGCGGTTTCGCCAGCGCCTTGGTCAGGAAGAACAGCGACTTGACGTTGAGGTCCATCACCTTGTCCCAGCCCGCTTCGGGGAACTGGCCGAAGTCCGCCCCCCAAGCCGCACCGGCGTTGTTGACCAGCACGTCGAGCCGGTCTTCACGGCTCGCCAGTTCCTCGGCCAGCTTCTTCACGTCGTCCATCTGGCTGAGATCGCCGGGCAGGCCGATCACCTTGCCGGGATAGGCCGTGTTGAACTCGGCTTCGGTTTCAGCGAGTTGCTCGCGCTTGCGGGCGGTGATGTAAACCCGCTCGCACCCGGCGGCGAGGAAGCCTTCGAGCAGCATCTTGCCGATCCCGCGGCTACCCCCGGTGATCAGCGCGACCTTGCCTTCAAGGCTGAACAGTTTGGTGAAATCGAATGCCATGCCTGCTCTCCTCAATAGCCCGAAAGCTGCGCCACGCGTTCGGCGTGGTAATACTGGTCGCCCATGAACTCGGCGAGCGCGCGGTCGCGCTTCATGTAGAGGCCGATGTCGTATTCGTCGGTCATGCCGATCCCGCCGTGCATCTGCACGCCTTCGCGCACCGCAAGGCCCGCCGCCTTGCCGGCCTTGGCCTTGGCGACCGAGACCATCAGCTCGGCCTTTTCGCTCCCGGCGTCGAGCAGTTGCTGCGCCTTGATCGTCGCGGCGCGGGCAATCTCGATCTCCGAATAGAGGTGCGCGGCGCGGTGCTGGAGTGACTGGAATTCGCCGATCAGCTTGCCGAACTGCTTGCGCTGCTTGAGGTAGGTGGTGGTCATGTCGAACGCCCCACCGGCGACCCCGACGCTTTCCGCCGCCGCACCAATCCGGCCCGCGCTGAGCACCTTGTTCAGCAGTTCGCGCCCGCCGTCGACTTCGCCGATCACCGCATCTGCGTCGAGCGTGACATCGTCGAGCTTCACATGGGTGGCCATCGACGAATCGACCAGTCGCACCGCGTCCTGGCTGAGGCCCGCAGCATCAGCCGGGATCGCGAACAGCGTGATCCCCTCCGCATCGTCATCCGCGCCCGAGGTACGCGCGGCAACCACCAGCATGTCGGCTGAACCGCCGTGGACCACAAAGGCCTTGCTGCCGTTGAGCTTGAAGCCGTTGCCGGAGCGTGTCGCGCGGGTCTTGATCCGTTCGGGACGATGCTTGGCCCCTTCGTCGATCGCCACGGCATAGACGCTTTCGCCCGAAAGCAGGCCGGGCAGGTAGCGGCCGCGCAGGTCCGCGCTGCCCGCACCGAGCGCGGTCGCGGCCATGACCGAGCTGGTCAGGAACGGCGAAGGCGTGAGGTTGCGGCCGATTTCCTCGAGCACGATCCCAGCCTCGACATGGCCCATCCCAAGCCCGCCATCATCCTCGCTGACCAGGATCCCGGTGAAGCCCAGCTCGGCAAGCTGCTTCCACAGGTCATGGCCGAAGCCGTCCTTGCACTGCTTGTCGCGCCAGTGGCGCAGCTGTTTGGCGATGTTGCCTTCCTCGCCCATGAACTGGCGCGCGGTGTCGGCCAGCATCGTTTGGTCTTCGGTGTGATACAGCGGCATGACTACTCCCTCTCCCCTTCAGGGGAGAGGGCCGGGGAGAGGGGGAGTCCCGCACCGGCCCGTGGCTGAATTTACTTGGAGAGTCCCCCTCTCCCAACCCTCTCCCCTAAAGGTGAGAGGGCTTTTTGCTTACGCTCCCGGCAGATCCAGGATCCGTTTGGAAATGACGCCCAGCATGACTTCGCTGGTCCCGCCCTCGATCGAGTTGGCCTTGGTGCGCAGCCAGCCGCGCGCCTTGGTGCCGCCGTCGGATTCCTCGCTGTCCCATTCCAGCGCGGCACTGCCGCCGCCGGCCATCAGCAGCTCGTAGCGCCGCTTGTTGAGCTCGGTCCCGGCGTATTTCATCATGTTCGGCTGGGCCGGATGGCCGCGGCCGATCTTGACCTCGTCCATGAACTTCTCGCTCATCGCGGTGAAGGCCAGAGCATCGACATCGAACTGGGCAAGCTCTGCGCGCAGCACCGGGTCTTCCAGACCATGGCGCGAGATTACCGAACCGAGTGAACTGGCGCGGTCGCCGCCGCCGGTCGCGGAGATCATCTCGCGCTCGTGCCCGAGCAGATACTTGGCGACATCCCAGCCGCGGTTGAGATCGCCGACGATTTGGTGCTTGGGCACTTCGACATTGTCGAAGAACGTCTCGCAGAACGGGGAATTTCCGCTGATCAACAGGATCGGCTTGGTCGAGACGCCGGGGCTTTCCATGTCGAACAGCAGGAATGAGATGCCCTGATACTTGTTGGTCTTGTCAGTCCGAACCAGACAGAAAATCCAGTCGGCCTTGTCAGCGTAGGAGGTCCAGATTTTCTGGCCGTTGACCACCCAGTGGTCGCCCTTGTCTTCGCCATAGGTTTGCAGCGAAACCAGGTCGGAGCCCGAACCCGGCTCCGAATAGCCCTGACACCAGCGGATTTCGCCACGGGCGACCTGGCCGAGGTAGTGGACTTTCTGTTCCTCGGTGCCGAACTTGAGCAGCGCCGGCCCAAGCATCCAGATCCCGAAAGAGGACAACGGTACGCGGGCGCCGGCGCGGACCAGTTCCTCGCGCCAGATCTTGGCTTCGGGCGCGCTCATTCCGGCGCCGCCATAGGCTTTGGGCCAGTCCGGTACGGTGTAGCCCTTGGCTGCGCAGCGCTCGAGCCAGAGCTTCTGACCCTCGTTCTTGAACTTGAATTTGCGCCCGCCCCAGCACATGTCGTCCTCCTCGCGGGCAGGTTCGCGCATTTCGGCGGGGCAGTTTTCCTCGATCCAGGCGCGGATTTCCGCCCGGAAGCCGTCTAGGTCTGACATGTTCGGGACTCCTCTCTTAATTGAAAGATTAAAACGACTCGGCCACTGCGCGCAAGCAAGGAATTCTGCCGCTTTCGAAAATTCAGTATGCCGTAGCGGAAGGTCCGAACGGGATTGACCGCGCCGGATGACACCCTAGGCTGGTCGCAAAATACAACCTGAGGAGAGGTTTATGCGATTCACCGGCAAGTGCGCCGTCGTCACTGGCGCGGCATCGGGTATCGGGCGGGCAACCGCGCTGCTGCTGGCCCGCGAAGGCGCGACGGTATTCGCCGCCGATCTCAACCTCGCCGGAGTCGAGGCGGTCGCCCGCGAAGGCGAGAACATCGTCCCGGTCGCCTGCGACGTCTGCGATGTCGCGCAGATCAAGGCGCTGATGGACCATGCGGCGGGCACCTGCGGCGGGATCGACATCGTCTTCAACAATGCCGGAGCCGTCGGCGACAAGGCCCCGATCGAAGAGATCGAGGCCGACGGCTGGGATCTGACGATGAACCTGCTGCTGCGCTCGGTGGCGATGGGGATCCGCTATGCCGTGCCGCATATGCTGCATCGGGGCGGGGCGAGCATCGTCAACACCGCCAGCGTTGCCGCCTGCGGCCCGGGCTATTCGCCGACCGCCTATGCCGTCGCCAAGGCCGGAGTGCTGCACCTCTCCAAGTGTGCAGCGGCGGATCTTGCCCGGCACGGTATCCGCGTCAACGCGATCCAGCCCGGTTTCATCAACACCAACATCTTCACCTCGGCGATGGAGGTGCCGGACGACAAGGTCGAGATCGCCAAGGCGGTGATCGCGCAAGTATCGTCCAACGCCCAGCCGGTCGCGCGCGGCGGGCAACCGGATGACATCGCCAACGCGGTCGCCTTCCTGTGCAGCGAGGCGGGTAGCTTCATGACCGGGACCTCGCTGATCGTCGACGGCGGGATCACCATCGGCCCGCGTCATTCGTGGGACGCAGAAGCACCGCGGATGTTCGAATCGCTGCAAGCCTTCACAGGCACCGAGGCGTGACCGCAGCAGCACAGGGGAAACTCCCCACCCGGCTCGCCGCAGTCCACGGGCTCGGCTCGATTGCCTATGGCGTGAAGGACAACGGATTTTCCACCTTCCTGCTGCTGTTCTACAATCAGGTCCTGGGGATGGACCCGCAACTCGTCAGCCTGGCGCTGATGGTGGCGCTGGTGATCGACGGGTTCATTGACCCGATCATCGGCTACATGTCCGATCGCACTTACACTGCCTGGGGTCGCCGCTTGCCGTGGCTCTACCTCGCGCCGATCCCGCTCGGACTGGCCTGGGTGCTGCTATGGTCGGCCACCGGAACGCCCAGTTTCTGGGTGCTGGTCGGCCAGGCGGTGCTGGTGCGGATGCTGGTCTCGGCCTGCGAGGTGCCCTCGGTCGCACTCGTCCCCGAACTGACCCGCGACTATGACGAGCGCACCACCTTGATGCGCTATCGCTATCTGTTCGGCTGGGGCGGTGGACTGTTCATCATGCTGCTGGCCTATGACGTCTTCCTCGCCGACGGGATGCTCGATCCCGAAGGCTATCGCAATTACGGGATCGCAGGCGCGGTGCTGATGGTGGTTGCGGTGCTGGTTTCGGCCATCGCCCAGCACCGCCGCGTGGCGCAGTGGCCGGAGCACAAGCCCGGGCCGTTCAGCATCGGCAAGGCGTTCGAGGAACTGCGCGAATGCTTCAGCCATCCGGCCTTCATGGTGCTGCTGGCGGGTGGCGCTCTGGCCTATACCAGCCAGGGCATCACCTTCTCGATCGCCAACTACCTCTACCTGTTCATCTGGCGCTTCACCCCGGGTGATTTCTCGATCTATCCGTGGGTGCTGTTTGCCAGCGTGGTGACGACCTTTTTCCTGATCGGGCCGATGCACAAGCGCTGGGGCAAGCGCGGCACCGCAGTCGGCACCGCGGTGATCGGCGCGACGTTCTTCGTCACGCCGTTCCTGCTGCGCCTTGCAGGCCTGTGGGGCGAGGAAGGGACCGCGGCATCGACCATTCCGCTGTTCGTGCTGTTCTTCATCTCCAACGTGTTCAGCGTGGCGGCGATGGTCTCGGCCAGCTCGATGATGGCGGATGTGGTCGAAGCCTCCGAAGAACAGACCGGGCGGCGCGCGGAAGGCGCGTTCTTCGCGGGCAACTTCTTCATGCAGAAATGCGCGACCGGGCTGGGCATATTCTTCACCGGGCAGATCCTCGCCTATTCGGGCCTCCCCGCCGGGGCCAAGCCGGGTGAGGTCGATCCGGCGATCATCGACCGGCTGTCGATCGCCTATATCGCGCTGGTGGCGATTTTCGCGATCTGCATCTCGCTGGTGCTGCGGCGATTCCCGATCACCCGCGCCGATCACGAAGCCCGGGTCGCGGCGCTGAGTGCAGCGGCCAAAGCCGACGTCGATGCCGGGGGATCACACCCCTGAGATTTAAATAGGGACTGTCGCTATTTATCGGCAGCGCGCATCGCAGGGACGGCGCGCGCGGCGTCCTCTGGCGTGATCCCGGGCACCGGGGCGGCGGCGATGGTTTCAAGCCCGCGGGTCACCCGCCCGGCGCGCTGGATCGCGCGGACCAGTCGCGGATAGACCCCGCAGCGGCACAGGTTGGGCACCGCCGCCTTGATCTCGTCCACGCTGGGATCGGCATTGCGGGCGAGCAAAGCCGCAGCGGCAATCGTGATTCCCGGCGTGCAGAACCCGCACTGGATCGCCTGTTCCGCCACCAGCGCCTGCTGCACCGGGTGCGAGCGATCACGCGAGAGCGCCTCGATCGTGGTCACCACCCGGCCTTCGGCCTCGGCCAGCGAGATCAGACAGCTGCGCAGCGCTTCGCCATCGACCAGCACCATGCAGGCCCCGCAATCGCCCACGCCGCAGCCGTATTTGGTGCCCGTAAGGTTAGCGGCATCGCGCAGCGCCCACAGCAGCGGGGTCTGCGGGTCCATGTCGAATTCAAGCGGCTTGTCGTTGACGGTAAGGCGGGACATATCCGGCCCCTACCAGCGACAGATCAGTCCCGCCAGCTACGGTCGATCGTATCGATCTTGCGCACCCAGGCGTCGAAATCCGCACGGCCCGGGCCGCCCGGCAGCGAGACTTGCCCAAGATCGCGCTGGTGCACCTCGATCACCTCGGCGCTGATCGGCAGCGGTTTGCCAGCCGCCATGGTCGCCAGTTGGATCTCGCAGGCGCGCTGCAGCACCCAGTGCTGGATGAACACTTCGGGCAGCGACCGGCCAAGGATCACCGGGCCGTGGTGGCGCAGCATCAGGATGCGGTTGCCGCCGACGTTTTCCAGCAGGCGTTCGGCCTCGTCTTCGCGCACGGTGACGCCTTCGAAGTCATGATAGCCAAGCTTTCCGGCGAAGTTGCAGGCGTAGAAGTTGATCGACTGCAAGCCGCCCTCAAGGCTGCACACCGCCATCGTCGCGGTGGTGTGGGTGTGGGCAATGGCGTGGGCCCATTCGACCTTCGAATGGAAGTACGAGTGCTGCGTGAACCCCGCCTTGTTGACCGGATACTTGCTGCCATCGAGCACATTGCCCTCGATGTCGATCTTGACGAGATTGCTGGCGCAGACCTCTGAATAGAGCAGTCCGTAGGGGTTGATCAGAAAAGCCCCCTCCTCGCCCGGGACCTTGACCGAGATGTGGTTGTAGATCGATTCGGACCAGCCAAGGTGGTCGAACACGCGGTAGCATGCCGCCAGTTCCTGCCGCACCGCCCATTCTGCGTCCGAGCAATTGACGTTGCGTCCATGCATATTGGCATGCGCCGAGCTGATCTGAGTGGCCATCGAATCCTCCATCCGTTCGTCTTTGCAACGGATAGTAAGGGGATCAGCGCCCGATCGACAAGCGCAATCCCACCCAAAGCGTGCGCGGCACGCCAAGGTCGATCGATCCAGCCTGGTTGCGGGTGACGATCGCTGTGTCGGTCAGGTTCTCGGCCCGCAGGATCAGCGTGACGCGGTGGCCAAGCGGCACCGTGGCCACGGCGTCCAGCGTGGTCGCAGCAGGCAAGACGTCCGTTTCAAGATCGTCCTCGAACTGCGCGCCGGTGTGCCGCAGCGTCGCCGCCAGCAACCAGCCCTGGCCTGGTCGCCACGCCAGCGTCGCGGTCGCCGCAAGCTTCGGCACCTGCGCAGGCCGCTTGCCGTTAAGCGCTGCCGAGGCGCCTGAACCCTCGACCTCGGCATTGACCAATTGCACCGTGCCATCGAGGCTGACCGTGCCGAAGTCAGCGCGCAGCCCAGCCTCCAGGCCGCGCGCGTGCACGGCGCCCACATTGCGCCGCTCGCGCAGATTGGCGGCGATGGTGACATTGGCAATCGCCTGCTTCACGCGGTTATCGAACGCCGTAAGCTGCAATTGGAATGCTGGCACCGGCGCCCAATCCAGCCCCGCCTCGAACCCTTCGAGCCGCTCATTGGCAAGCGCGGCATTGGCGCGGGTGGTCACCGGAAAGACCACGAACGGCCGGTAGAGCTCGTTGAGCGTGGGCAGGCGCAGTCCCTGGTAGGCTGAGGCCCGCAGCTTGAGCCGCTCGCTCGCCGCGATCAGCACCCCGCCGCGCAGCGAGCTATCCCAGCCGCTGCGGTCAGCGAAGCGGGTGTCGGCCGTCACCGTCCCGGCCGCGTTGACCTCGCGAAAATGCCCATCGCGCAGCGCCCAGCGATCGGCCCGCGCCGACGCGGTCAACCGCACCGGGCCAAGCGCCCAGTCATGCTCGGCAAACAGCCCGAAATCGTCGTTGACCCCGCCCGCGCGCCGCCGCGCTGTGACCAGCCCGGTGACGCCGCTATAGGCTTCCTCTTGAAGCTCGCCCGAAGCGCGCCGCCAGTCTGCCCCGAAGCGCAGCGTGTGACCGCGGCCCAGCGGCGGCCGCAGTTCAAGCTTGCCGCCCAGCCCGGTCGCAGGCGTGCGGCGCTGGTCAAGCGTTCGGCGAAAGCTGGTCGAACTGATCACCACGTTCGAAAAGTCGCGCGCCTGGACATAGCCCAGCGCGTCGATCTGCCACTCCCCGCGGCCGACCAGTCGCAGACTGGCATCCTGCCCGCTCGAGGACGAATCCGCGCCCGCAAAGCGCAGCGTCCGGCGGTCATCGAACACCAGCATCCGGCCCTGCAGCTCAAGGTCCGGCCCCAGCGGCGCGGCAGCGCGCAGCGAGCCTGACCAGCTTTCATAGCCCGCGCGGACACTCGCCGGGACGCGCTGGCCCGCCGGCGTGGTCCAGAACCCCTGCCCCCGGTCCCAGCGTCCGCTGACCACCGCAAAGCCCTCACCCAGCCGGGGCGCGAGCGAGGCCGCAAGCTCGCTCTCGCCGCGATCGTTGCCGAGCGCGCTGGCTTCGAACAGGCCGAGTTCGCTAGCCCCCGCGCTCTCCAGCGCCACCGTTCCGGCCACCGCCCCCGCGCCGAACGCGCCCGAGCCGCCGCCGCGCGTCACCGTCGCGCGCGCCAATCGCTCGAACGGCAGCGCGGAAAACGGGACATAACCAAAGAACGGATCGGTCACCGGCACCCCGTCAAGCAGGACCAGCGTGCGGCTGGTGGCGTTGCCGCCCAGCCCGCGCAAGGTCACCCCCTGTGCCGAAGGATTGGCCGAGCGACTGTCCGAACGGCGAAACTGCTGCACCCCCGCCGATCCCGCCAGCACATCCTCCAACCGCCCCGAGGCCGAAGCGGCCGCACGGTCGCGCGTCAATACAAGCGTGGAATAGGCCGCCGCAGCTTCAGGCTCGGCCAAGCCTTGCCCGGTGACGATGATCGGATCGGACGGCTCTGCGACCTGCGCACAGGCCGGTTGCACGACCACACCGGCGACCAGCGCTGCGGTGCAGTAGTGGTGCCGCTTACGTGACTCGAACACGTGACCCCATCATTACGAATGATGTGCTCTACCAACTGAGCTAAAGCGGCGCACTTTGTGAATGGAGGCCCGAGCCGGAATCGAACCGGCGTGCGAGGATTTGCAGTCCTCTACGTAACCACTCCGCCATCGGGCCTCGCAAGGTTCGCGGCCCTAGCTTAGCCTCCCGGCGAGCGCAAGGTGGTTCATGAGACTCGCTCGAAGGCCAGGGTGCGCTTGGCCGGGTCGGCGGATTCAAGGCGGACGCGGATGCGATCCCCGGGCGCGGTGCCGCGCGCCGTGGTGCGCGCGACCACCGGGACGTCGCACAACTGGATCCGCGCGCCTTGCTCACCCAGATCGGTGACGACCGCCTCAAAGTACTCGCCGACCCGGTTGGCGAGGATCGCGGTTTCGGCAAGGTCGATGACCGCGCGCTCGACTTGTCCGGCGCGGGCCTCGGCCTTGTCCATCACCGCCGGGAGCCTGAGAAAGGCGGCCTCGACCGGGGCGGGTACGGGCTTGCCATTGGCCACTGCGAGCGCCGCCTGCACGACATAGCGATCCGCCAGCCGCCGCAGCGGCGCGGTGGCGTGCGCGTAGGTCGCCGCCATCGCCGCGTGCCACGGCACAATCCCCGCGCGGTAGGGCACATAGTCCGCCCCTTGTCCCGCGCGCCGCACCGCGAGCATGAAAGCGGCGTGGCGTGGGTCGGTCTGGTCGAGCGTCTTCTCAAACTGGGCGAGCGGCGCGGCTTCGGGCCAGATCAGGCCGAACGCACGCGCGGTCTGATGCAGGCGGCCAAGTGCGCGCTCATCGGGTTCGGCCATCACCCGGAACAGCCCGGTGCCGTGCGCCTGAAGCATGTCGGCGACCGCGAGGTTGCAGGCTAGGCTAAGCGCAGCATTGCGCTTTTCAGCCGGAGCGAGCGGACGGAAGCGCAGTTCGAACCGGCCAGTGGCGTCCTTTTCCACCTCCTGCTCGGGCGGATCGATCCGGGCTGCACCGCGCCGTGCTTCTGCGGCGGCAATCCGTTCGGCAATCTCGATCATGCCGGGGGGAAGCTGATCATCCCGTACGGTCTCATAGGCGAGTTTGGCACGGCTGCGGATGATCCCGCGTTCGGTCCCGTCCATAGTCACGCTGCCATCGGGCGCGACGCGGACGGTAAAGATCACTGCCGGGCGCGGGCCGTCTGGCAGCAGGCTGGCTGCACCTTCGGCCAGTACCGGGGGATAGAGCCCGGCCTTGCCGTCGGGCAGATAGGTGGTGACTCCGCGCGCCCAGGCTTCGGTATCGAGCGGATCGCCATCATCGACGAACCACGCAACATCGGCGATCGCATAGTGCAGCAGCAGATCGACACCCGCCGCTTCGATCGCAAAAGCCTGATCGAGATCGGTCGCGCTGGCCGGATCGAGCGTGACGAAATGCCGTTCGGTGCGGTCGATATGCGCGGTTGGCCTGCGCTGTGCGGCCGCTTGCGCAGCGGCAAGCACGGCGGGCGGATGGCTTGGCGGAACGCGGAATTGTTCGCGGATGGCAACCAGCCCTTCGGCGAGCAGACAATCGGGATCGCGCAAGGCCTTCATCGCCAGCGGCTTGCCAAGCCCCGGCGCAATGCGCAAGGAGAGCCGACCGATTTGCAGAGGATGCCGCCCCGATGAAGACCCGTGCCGCCGTCGCGTTTGCCGCCAAGCAACCGCTTGAAATTGTCGAACTTGACCTCGAAGGCCCCAAGGCGGGCGAAGTGCTGGTCGAGATCATGGCGACGGGCGTGTGCCACACCGACGCCTATACGCTCGACGGGTTCGACAGCGAGGGGATCTTCCCCTCGGTGCTCGGCCACGAAGGCGCGGGCATCGTGCGCGAGGTTGGCGCTGGCGTAACCTCGGTCAAGCCGGGCGACCACGTGATCCCGCTCTACACGCCCGAGTGCGGCAAGTGCAAAACCTGCCTCTCGGACAAGTCGAACCTCTGCACCGCGATCCGCGCGACCCAGGGCCAGGGGCTGATGCCCGACGGAACCAGCCGGTTTTCGTACAAGGGCCAGACGATCTTTCACTACATGGGCTGCTCGACCTTTTCGAACTTCACCGTGCTGCCCGAGATTGCGGTGGCGAAAATCCGTGAGGACGCGCCGTTCCAGTCCGCCTGCTACATCGGCTGCGGCGTGACCACCGGGGTCGGCGCGGTGACCAAGACTGCCAAGGTCCAGCCGGGCGACAACGTCGCGGTGTTCGGGCTCGGCGGAATCGGTCTCAACGTGATCCAGGGCGCACGGATGGCCGGGGCCAAGGTGATCCTGGGCGTCGACATCAACCCCGACCGAGAGGAATGGGGCCGCCGGTTCGGGATGACCCACTTCCTCAATTCCCGAGGCATGAGCCGCGAGGAGACCGTCGCGGCAGTGGTCGCGCTGACCGACGGCGGCGCGGATTATACCTTCGATGCCACCGGCAACACCGAAGTGATGCGCATCGCGCTCGAGGCCTGCCACCGCGGTTGGGGCACTTCGATCGTCATTGGCGTGGCCGAAGCGGGCAAGGAAATCAGCACTCGCCCATTCCAGCTGGTGACCGGCCGCAACTGGCGCGGCACCGCGTTCGGCGGGGCCAAGGGCCGCACCGATGTGCCGGAAATCGTCGACATGTACATGCAGGGCAAAATCGAGATCGACCCGATGATCACCCACGTGATGGGGCTCGAAGACATCAACAAGGCGTTCGAACTGATGCACGCGGGGGAGAGCATCCGCAGCGTCGTGGTGTTCTGATGGAGCAGGTCAGCGCGAACCGCAGCCAAGGCGGCACGCAGGGGGTCTATACCCACCAGAGCGCGGCGACCGGCACGGCGATGACTTTCTCGGTGTTCGTGCCGGATCACGCAGCGGGGGCGAAGTTGCCGGTGCTATGGTTTCTTTCAGGCCTGACCTGCACCCATGCCAACGTTACCGAGAAGGGCGAATACCGCGCGGCCTGCGCCGAGCATGGGGTCATTTTCGTCGCGCCCGATACCTCCCCGCGCGGTGACGATGTGCCCGATGACGAAGGCTACGATTTCGGCAAGGGCGCTGGGTTCTATGTCGATGCGACTCAGGACCCGTGGGCCGAAAATTTTCGGATGCGCAGCTATATCGAGCAGGAATTGCCCGCGCTGATCGCGGAACAGTTTCCTGCAGACATGGCGCGTCAGGGCATCACCGGGCACAGCATGGGCGGCCACGGCGCGCTGACCATCGGCCTGCGCAACCCCGACCGGTTCAGGTCGGTCAGCGCCTTCGCCCCGATCGTCAGCCCGCTCAATTGCCCGTGGGGCGAGAAGGCACTGGGCGGCTACCTCGGCCCCGACAAGGCGGCGTGGCGGGAATATGATGCCTGCGCGCTGATCGAAGACGGCGCGCGGCTGCCCGACCTGCTGATCGATCAGGGCGAGGGCGACAATTTCCTCCACGAACAGCTCAAGCCGGGATTGCTGGTGATGGCCTGCCGCAAGGCGGGGATCCCGGCGACCGTGCGGATGCAGCCGGGCTATGACCATTCGTACTACTTCATTTCCAGCTTCATGGCCGAACACGTCGGCTGGCATGCGGCCCGGTTGAAGGCGTGACCCGCGAGCAGCGCCTGTTAGAAATCTGCGCAGAGCATGCCGCGCTGGAAGGGCCGCTGCTGCCGATCCTCCATGCGGTGCAGGCCGAGTTCGGCTGCGTCGACGGCGCCGCCGAACGGGTGATCGCCCACGCGCTCAACCTCAGCCGCGCCGAGGTCCACGGCGTGGTCAGCTTCTACCATGATTTCACCGCCGAGGCCGATCCGCGCCCCTGCGTCCAGCTCTGCCGCGCCGAGGCCTGTCAGGCGCGCGGAGTCGAGGCGCTGGTTGCGGCGGCAGAGGCCGCAACAGGGGAACGCGTGCGACTGAGCACCGTCTATTGCCTCGGGCTTTGCTCGGTCGGCCCCGCTGCGCGGATCGGAGATGCGATCCATGCCCGGCTTGATGAGGCCGCACTGGTCAAGCTGGTGCAATCGGCATGACAGTCGTGCGAATCAGCGACGATGCGGTCGCGCTCGCCTGCGGAGCCGATGCGGTTGCAGCTGCCTTCGCATCAGCGGGCTGCACGGTCGAGCGGGTATCGAGCTGGGGCATGCACTGGCTTGAGCCATTGGTGGAGATCGGCGAGATCGGTTGGGGACCGGTGACGGTCGCCGATGTTCCAACCTTGCTCCTTCATTCCCGCGAAAGCGGGAACCCATCTTCCGACGCTGGCGCGATCACGGCACCTGAGATGGATCCCCGCCTTCGCGGGGATGACGGCATGTGGGGGAGGGAAATCGCCGCGCATCCCTTCCTCGCCCACCAGCACCGCCTGACCTTTGCCCGCGCAGGACGAACCCGGCCGCTCAGCCTTGACGACTACGCCGCGACCGGCGGTTGGACCGGGCTCGATCGCGCACGAACGCTAGCACCGGAACAGGTCGTCGCCGAGGTCACTCTGTCCGGTCTGCGCGGGCGCGGTGGGGCGGGGTTCCCAGCGGGGATCAAGTGGGAGACCGTCCGCACCGCAGCAGGTGCGCACAAGTATGTGGTCGCCAATGCCGACGAGGGCGACAGCGGGACCTTTGCCGATCGCGCGCTGATCGAAGGCGATCCGTTCGCCTTGATCGAGGGCATGGCGATCGCTGCCCACGCGGTCGGGGCACAGCGCGGCTATGTCTACGTCCGCAGCGAATATCCGCACGCAATTGCCAAACTCAAGTCCGCTTTAGCTTTGGCGGAATCGCGGATTGCCCCGTTTGTGATCGAAGTGCGGGTCGGCGCTGGTGCTTATGTCTGCGGTGAGGAAACCTCGCTGCTCAACTCGCTCGAAGGCAAGCGCGGCGAAGTCCGCGCCAAGCCGCCGCTGCCCGCGATCGAGGGACTGTTCGGCAAGCCGACGGTGGTCAACAATGTGCTGACCTTGGCGGCGGTCAGCCACATCCTCAGCACCGGGGGCGCGGAGCTTTACGCCAGCATCGGTCATGGCAAGTCGCGCGGAACCATGCCGATCCAGCTCGCCGGCAACATCCGGAACGGCGGGCTGTTCGAAGCGCAATTCGGGATCACCCTGCGCGAGCTCGTCTACGGGATCGGCGGCGGCACCAAATCGGGCCGCCCGGTCAAGGCGGTGCAGGTCGGCGGGCCGCTCGGCGCTTATCTCCACCCCGACCAGTTCGATCTACCGTTCGACTATGAAGCCTATGCCGCCGCCGATGCCTTGATCGGCCACGGCGGGGTGGTGGTGTTCGACGATGCCGCCGACATGGGCGCGATGGCGCGCTTCGCAATGGAATTTTGCGCGGCGGAGTCTTGCGGCAAGTGCACCCCGTGCCGGATCGGATCGACCCGCGGGGTGGAATTGCTCGACCGGTTGCGCGATAATGCTATCACGCCGCAAGCCCGTGACGAGGACCTCGCCGTGCTCGAAGACCTGTGCGAAACGCTGCAATATGGCTCGCTCTGCGCGCTGGGCGGGTTCACGCCCTATCCGGTCCGCTCCGCGTTGAAGCATTGGCCAGAGGATTTCAGGCCTTGATCCTCGGCTGCGTCCTCGCTGGCGGCCAGGCCACCCGCTTCGGCAGCGACAAGGCGCTGGCCGAGCTTGGCGGCCATACCCTGCTGGCCCGCGCGGTCGATGCGCTATCGGGGTGGTGCGAGTATGTGGTGGTGGTCGGGCGCGAGACGGCTCCGGCGCCGACCCTGCCCGACTGGCCGCAGCCCAACATGGGCCCGCTCGCCGGGATCGCCGCCGCGCTGCATCTCGCCCGCGACGAAGGCTATGACAGCGTGCTGACCTGCGGGGTGGATTCGGCGGGCCTGCCGGATGACCTGCCTGACCTGCTTGCACCCGCCCCGGCCTATATCGCGGGACAGCCAGTGATCGGCCTGTGGCCCGCGAGTGCCTCGTCCGCGCTCGATGCGCTGTTGAAAAGCGATGCGCGCCACTCGATGCTGGCCTTTGCCGAACTGCTCGGTGCGCGCGCGGTGACGCTGCCCAAGGCACCCGCCAACATCAACACACCGGCTGACCTCAAGGCTGCGGAGGACCGCGATGGGCTATGAACCGCAGGCCGATTTCGGCACCCCCGAAGTCCTGTCCGATACGCAGGTTTCGCTGATCATCGACGGACGCGCGGTGACGGTCCCCGCCGGAACCAGCGTGATGCGCGCGGCGGCGCTGGGCGGCGGCAAGATCCCCAGCCTCTGCGCCACCGACAGCCTCGCCGCGTTCGGATCGTGCCGGTTGTGCCTGGTCGAGATCGAAGGGCGCGGCGGCACGCCTGCCAGCTGCACCACCCCGGTCAGCGAAGGGATGGCGGTCCGCACCACCGGCGAGCGCATCGACCGCCTGCGCAAGGGGGTGATCGAGCTTTACCTTTCCGACCACCCCGCCGACTGCGCGGCCTGCGCGCGCGGCGACTGCGAAGTCGCAGCGCTGGCCCTCGATCTCGGCGCGGACCCGGCGCGCCACTCAGGCGGTGAAACGCACCTCGAAGTGCCGACCGACTGCTCGAATCCCTATTTCGATTTCGATCCCGCCGCCTGCGTGGTCTGCTCGCGCTGTGTCCGCGCCTGTGACGAGGTCCAGGGGACCTTTGCGCTGACCATCGAGGGGCGCGGGTTCAAATCGAAGGTATCGGCCGGCGCGGCGGACGATAGCTTTCTCTCCTCCGAATGCGTTTCCTGCGGCGCCTGTGTCCAGGCCTGCCCGACCGGGGCGCTGCGCGAAAAGGCCGTCGCCGAGATCGGCCTGCCGACCAGCAGCACCGTCACCACCTGCGCCTATTGCGGGGTCGGCTGCACCTTCCGCGCGGAAATGAAGGGCGAGCAACTGGTGCGAATGGTGCCGTGGAAAGACGGCAAAGCCAACCACGGTCACTCCTGCGTCAAGGGCCGGTTCGCCTGGGGCTATGCCAATCACCGCGACCGGATCCTTGAGCCGATGATCCGCGACAGTGTCGATCAGCCGTGGCGCGTGGTCGGCTGGAGCGAGGCGCTGGCCTATACGGCCGAGCGGCTGAACACGATCAAGGCGCAGCACGGTGCGCGCGCGCTCGGCGGGATCACCTCGAGCCGCTGCACCAACGAGGAGACCTTCCTGGTACAGAAGCTGGTCCGCGCCGGGTTCGGATCGAACAACGTCGATACCTGCGCGCGGGTCTGCCACTCACCCACCGGCTACGGGCTCAAGACCACTTTCGGGACCAGCGCGGGGACGCAGGATTTCGACAGCGTGGACGAAGCCGATGTGATCCTGGTGATCGGTGCCAACCCGACCGATGCCCACCCGGTCTTCGCCAGCCGGATGAAACGGCGGCTACGTAAGGGGGCCAAGCTGATCGTGATCGACCCGCGGCGGATCGATCTGGTGCGGATGCCGCATGTCGAGGCCGCGCATCACCTGCCCTTGCAGCCGGGAACCAACGTCGCGGTGCTGACCGCCATGGCGCACGTGATCGTCACTGAGGGGCTGGCTGACGCGGCATTCATCGCTGAGCGCTGCGACACGGATGCCTATGCAGATTGGGCCGCCTTCGTCAGCGAACCACGCCACAGCCCCGAAGTGCTTGAGGCTGTCACCCGCGTTCCGGCAGCGGACCTGCGCGCCGCCGCGCGGCTCTATGCCACTGGCGGCCCCGGTTGGGCTTCAGCCCAGAGAAAACGACCAAACGGCGCGATTTACTACGGGCTTGGAGTCACCGAACACAGCCAAGGCTCCTCAACCGTGATGGCCATCGCCAACCTCGCAATGGTCACCGGCAACATCGGCCGGCGCGGGGTTGGGGTTAACCCCTTGCGCGGGCAGAACAACGTCCAGGGCGCTTGCGACATGGGTTCCTTCCCGCACGAGCTCTCCGGCTATCGCCATATCTCCGACGCGGCGACGCGCGGGCTGTTCGAAGCGGACTGGGGCGTTGCACTCGATGCCGAGCCGGGGCTGCGCATCCCCAACATGCTCGACGCGGCGCTCGATGGCAGCTTCCGCGCGCTGTACATTCAAGGCGAGGACATCCTCCAGTCCGATCCCAACACGCACCATGTCGCAGCGGGGCTCAAGGCGATGGAGCTGGTGATCGTCCACGACCTGTTCCTCAACGAAACCGCCAATTACGCGCACGTGTTCCTGCCGGGTTCGACCTTCCTTGAAAAGGACGGCACCTTCACCAACGCCGAGCGCCGCATCCAGCCGGTCCGCAAGGTGATGCAACCGGCCAACGGCTTCGCTGACTGGGAGGTGACGCAGGAGCTGGCGCGGGCAATGGGGCTGGGCTGGAACTACGCCCACCCCAGCGAAATCATGGACGAGATTGCGCGGCTGACCCCGACCTTCGCCGGGGTTTCGTTCGCTGCGCTCGACGCCGCAGGATCGCTGCAATGGCCAGTCAACGCCGCCCATCCCGACGGCACCCGGATCATGCACGAAGACGGCTTTGTGCGCGGTAAAGGCCGGTTCGTGGTCACCGACTACGTGCCGACCGACGAGAAGACCGGGCCGCGCTTCCCGCTGCTGCTGACCACCGGGCGGATTCTCAGCCACTACAACGTCGGCGCGCAGACCCGCCGCACCGCCAACACCGTCTGGCACCCGGAAGACCTGCTCGAGATTCACCCGACCGATGCCGAAAACCGCGGGCTCAAGTCGGGCGACTGGGTCCGCCTCGCCAGCCGCACCGGCGAGACCACCTTGCGCGCCGAAGTGACCGAACGGGTCGCGCCGGGCGTAGTCTACACCACCTTCCACCACCCGGCGACGCAGGCCAATGTGGTCACCACCGAGTTTTCCGACTGGGCAACCAACTGCCCCGAATACAAGGTCACTGCGGTGCAGATCAGCCCGAGCAACGGCCCGACCGAGTGGCAGGAGGACTATGCCAGCTGGTCTGAAAAGAGCCGCCGGATTGCCGCGGAACCAGCGGAATAGCGCGATGAACATCGCCCAGCTGACCTACATGGCCAACCAGATCGCCCGTAATCTCGCAGCCCAAGGCGCGGACAAGGCCGTCGCGGCGACTGCGCAGCACATCACCGATTTCTGGGACCCACGGATGACGGCACAGCTGCTGGCGGCCAGCGATGCCGCGCTCGATCCGATCGCCCGCGCTGCGCTGGTTCGCTTGCGCAAGGCCTAGAATAGGAAACGGGGCGCCGCACCTTTCGGTTCGACGCCCCGTCTGAACAGGCGCTGCCGCGATCAATCGGGCTGCAGCCGCATCCTCCCCCACCCCCAGCACGACCCGAGGGGACCGTCGCGAAACCTGACATTGTTGTCTTGGTAACGTTGTTGTCGAATTAGGCGGCTAGACGTGATAAGAAAATCAACTTGTTTGGAATTGGCGTCGTCATGCACGATTTTGATATTCCCAAACTGCTCGCCATGCTCTCACCCGCCGCGCGTGAGCGGCTCGCTGCGGTCGCGACCCGGCGCAGCTATTACGACGGACAGATCGTGCATGAACGTGGTGACACCGGCTGGGCGATGGGCATCGTCGTCAGCGGCGGGATAACGTTGCACCGGATTAACCGCGATGGCACCGCCGCGATGGCTGCCAATGTCGTGCCCGGGCAATGCTTTGGCGACGCGCCGACCATGGCCCGGTCACAACGCACGCACCGCGCCACGGCGATCGGCCCGACGCTGGTTGATCACTACACCAACCGCGCCTTTGCCGCGATTCTGTCCGACCAACCCGAAGTGGTCCGCGCGCGCTATGCGATCACCGCCAAGCGGCTGACCATGGCGATGGAGGTGCTCAATGAACACCGCCTGTTCCCGACCCAGACCCGCATCGCCAAGGCTCTGTTGCGGATCGTCCCGGCCGGCAGTGGCGAAGGCCGAATCAACCTGCTGCAGGAAGAGCTCGCGCATTTTCTTGGCCTATCGACTGTGTCGACCGCCAAGCATCTTAAGGCGCTGGTCGGCCTTGGCCTGATCGAAACCGGCTATCGTTCGATCCGCGTCCCCGATCGCCAGCGCCTGATCGACTGGTTGGCCGAGCAGGGTGCGGACTAAAACCTAGCGAGTTCCATCAACGTAGCATCCCTCGAAGACCACGCCATGCACACGGATGTCGCGCAGGCCGGCTGCACCTACTTCGTAAGGATCGCTGTCCAGCACCGCAAAATCGGCACGTTTGCCGGCTGCTATCGATCCGACCTCTGCGTCCATGCCGATCACCTGCGCCGCCTCGATCGTAATCGCCCGCAGCGCCTTGTCGAGGCTGAGCCGTTCAGCGGGAGCCTTGACCTGCCCGCCCAGCGTTATCCGGTTGGCCGCGACCCAGGCGAGATAGAGCGGATCGATCGGCGCCATGTTGAAATCGCTGTGCAAGCCGAGCGGGACGCCCTTGCGTTCGAGCGAGCCGAGCCGGTTCATCGCTGCTGCGCGATCCGGCCCCAGTCCGTTCGTGGCGTAGACGTCGCCAAGCACGCGGATATAGTTCGGCTGCGCCGAGACCATCAGGCCTAGCCGCGCAATCCGGCGGTTCTGCGCCTCGGTCGAATAGCCGAGATGTTCAAGCGTGACGGTCTGCGCCGGACGGCGCGGCAGCCCTTCCATCGCTGCCAGCACCGTATCCAGACCCTCGTCGCCGTTGACGTGGATGTGGAGCGAAAAACCCGCGTCCCAGAACCGTGCAACCTGCGCGGTCAGCGCCTCGGGGGGGGTGATCCATTTGCCCTCGTGCCCATCGCTGTAGCCGGGGGCGTTCATTCGCATGTTCTGGGCAAAGAACGCCCCATCGGCGAGCATCTTGATCCGCTTGTCGACCCGCACGTGCCGTCCGGCATAGCGCTGGCGGATCTCGGCCAGCCGGGCCAGCGGATCAATTCCGGGCGCGGCTTGCAGTGCCATCGGCATCAGCATCACCCGTGCCGCGCTCTCCTCGCGTTCGAACGCGGCGCGGATCAGTCCGGCCTCGGTATCGAAATCGGCAAACACGCCGGTGCCCATGTCCGACACGGTGGTCACGCCGTTGCGGCGGAAGATCGTTTGCAGCGCGGCCATGCCCGCCTGGATCCGCTGCGGGGTAAGGATCGCCGGGCGCATCTTGCCGATCGCCACTGGCAGTCCGGTTTCGGAGAACAGCCCGTGATCGAAACTGCTGTCGCGCGGATCGGCTTTGACGGCTGCGAGCGCCGCATCGAACGCCGCGCGCTCGCCAAAGCCCCAGGCACGCATCGCAGCGCTGTTTACGATCACATCGTGGAAGCTGCGCTGCCAGATCACCACCGGACGGTCCGGCTCGATCGCATCGAGCGCGGCGCGGTCAAGCGGCCCGTGAAACAACTGGTGATAGCCCCAGCAGATGAACGGGCTGGCATCCGAACGCGCGAGTTCCTGCCTCAGCCGCGCCCGCCAGGCCTCGGCGTTGAGCGCGCCGGGATAGCTGCCCGAAGGCAAGTTCCAGTCGTCCGGGGAAATGAACGGCAGGTTCAGCATCACCGCCGCCTGCATCGGATGGATATGCGGATCGATCAGGCCGGGCATCAGCACTTGCCTGGCAAAACTGCGATCCAGCTTGACCTCGCGCCCGCTGGTCCACGGGGCGAGCTCTGCAAGGCTGTCAGCCAGCCCGAGGATCATCCCACCCGCAACCGCGACGAACCGCGCCTGCGGTTGGGCGGGCTCCATCGTCACGATCCGCCGCGCTTCGAACACCGTGACCGGCCCACTCACCGCACGTACCGCCGAGGCGAAGGGCAGCGCTGCAAGCGTGCCGAGGACGGTGCGGCGTCGGACGGTGGCCCAGGACATTGGCCGGTTCATGGATCGACGAACTCTGCCTTGCGCTTCTGCATCTGGCTCATCACCGCCTCAATCTGATTCTTGCTGCCGATCAGCGCGTGCTGTTCAACGCTTTCGGCCATCAAGATCTCGTCCGTACTGGCTTCGAGGTAACGGTTGAACAGCCGCTTGGCGGCGCGCTGTGCGTGGGGGTTGCGATTTGCGATGTCCTGCGCGATCGCGGTGGCACGTGCGACCGGGTTGGCATCAACAAAGGTCGCAAAGCCGTATTCGCCTGCCTGCTCACCGGTGAATTCCCGGTTGGTATAGGTCAGTTCACGCAGCACGTCGTCGCGGACCATACCCTTCCACAATGCGTAGCCGCCCATGTCGGGAACAAGCCCCCACTTGAGCTCCATCACCGCCATCCGCGTCGCCGGATCGACCACGCGGACGTCCGCGCCGCAAGCGATCTGCAGCCCCCCGCCGAAGCACACCCCGTGGACCGCGGCGATCACCGGCACCGGCAGCTTGCGCCACTGCATCGCCACTTGCTGGGCCATATTGGCGTTGCCGTGAGTGCGTTCGGTCAGCGGGGTGCGGTCGTGGCGATCGGTATTGGCCATCGAGCCCATGTCGAGCCCGGCGCAAAACGCACGGCCCTCACCCGAAAGCACTACCGCGCGCAGCCCGGGCATGTCGTAGAGCGCCGAGCCGGCTTCGATCAGCGCGGCGAACATTGCCGGATCGAGCGCGTTCATCTTGTCGGTTCGGATCATCCGCACCTGCGCGACGCCGTCTGCATCGAGAGTAATGGTGACGCGCTCGTTGGGCTGCATTTCATGCCTCATGGTTGGCTTCCTGCTCCGTTGTTACACTTTCCTCGCGCTATGGCCTGCTTGCGGCAATGCTCATGCAGCGGACGTATTGACGCCCATCGACTGAAGGTAGCGGCGGATGTTTCTTGCAGCCTGACGCAGTCGCTGTTCGTTTTCGACCATCGCGATGCGGACATAGCCCTCACCATCCTCGCCGTAACCAACCCCGGGCGCAACCGCGACTTCGGCATGGGTGAGCAACTGCTTGGAAAACTCCAGACTGCCCATCTCTTTCAGCGCAGGCGGCAATGGCGCCCAAGCGAACATCGAGGCCTTGGGGCTGGGAATGTCCCACCCGGCGCGGCCGAAGCTTTCGACCAGCACGTCGCGGCGCTTCTGGTAGAGGGTGCGGTTCGCCTCGACGATGTCCTGCGGACCGTTCAGCGCCGCGCAGGCCGCTGCCTGGATCGGGGTGAACGCCCCGTAATCAAGGTAGCTCTTGACCCGCTTGAGCGCAGCCATCAGCTTCGCATTGCCGACCGCGAAGCCAACCCGCCAGCCGGCCATCGAGAAGGTCTTGGACATCGACGTAAATTCGATTGCCACATCCTTCGCCCCCGGCACCTGCAGGATCGAGACAGTCGGGTTGCCGTCGTAATAAAGCTCGGAATAGGCGAGGTCCGAGATCACCCAGACCTTGTTCTCCTTGGCCCAGGCCACCAGCCGCTCATAGAATGCGAGATCAACCGTCTCGGCCGTCGGGTTCGAGGGATAGTTGACAATCAGGATCGACGGGCGCGGCACAGTGAAAGCCATCGCCCGGTCGAGCGATTGCCAATAGCGCTCGTCCGGCGTGGTCGGAACCGAGCGGATCGTCGCTCCGGCGATGATGAACCCGAAGGTGTGGATCGGGTAGCTCGGGTTAGGCGCAAGCACTACATCGCCCGGCGCGGTGATCGCGGTGGCGAGGCTGGCGAGGCCTTCCTTCGAACCCATCGTCATCACCACTTCGGTTTCCGGATCGACTTCAACCCCGAAGCGGCGGGCATAGTAATTGGCCTG
>Ga0114940_10000374_pt1 | contig 22607 bp, 22 predicted proteins | sample ColdCreekSource_FD_87195 | JGI IMG/M metagenome (GOLD analysis project Ga0114940, IMG submission 87195) | Groundwater microbial communities from Cold Creek, Nevada to study Microbial Dark Matter (Phase II) - Cold Creek Source | ecosystem: Environmental > Aquatic > Deep subsurface > Groundwater ... | reverse complement strand
CGCTTGCTATCCCCTGAGCCTAATTTACCCCCTCGGATACCGCCGATACGCGATCGCAAGTCTATCCCTGCCTGTTGGTTAGAAATGATTCTCACTGAAGGGAAAAATCGTCAGGTCAGAAGAATGACTGCTGCGGTTGGTTTTCCCACCCTGAGATTAGTTCGAATATCTATCGGTAGCGATCCTGTTAAGCTAGATCTTGCCAATTTGAATCCTGGGGAATGGCGGGAATTATCTGCCAATGAAACGAAAAAGTTACTGAACTTCAAATAAATATACTCTTTTAGTTTGCTTTATTTACTTTTATAAACTCAAGGCAATAAAACTTTTTTATATTACTAAATATCTCAGACTAATTATATTGCTTAATACATGTTTAATATAAAGCAAAGATAATTCACTAAATAACATGTCTCAATCAGAAGAGAAGTAAATATACTTATGGAAAGAGATAGTGGATCTATCTCAAAATGATGTAAAACATATTCAGCAATACATAATCCATGACAACTACTATTCGTCAAGAAGACAATTATAGTCTTTGGGAAAGGTTTTGCCGCTGGGTCACTAACACCAATAACCGCATTTATGTGGGTTGGTTCGGCGTTATTATGATCCCTTGTCTGCTCTCTGCGACTATCTGTTTCCTCATCGCTTTTGTAGCAGCCCCTGCTGTAGATATTGATGGTATTCGCGAGCCTGTAGCTGGTTCACTGATCTACGGAAATAATATTATTTCTGGTGCAGTTGTTCCTTCTAGTAATGCGATCGGTCTGCATTTTTACCCTATTTGGGAAGCTGCTTCTTTAGACGAGTGGCTCTATAATGGAGGTCCTTATCAGTTGGTTATTTTCCACTTCCTAATCGGTATTTTCTGCTGGATGGGTCGTCAGTGGGAACTTAGCTTCCGCCTTGGTATGCGTCCTTGGATCTGCGTAGCCTACTCTGCTCCCGTATCCGCAGCAACCGCAGTGTTCTTAATCTATCCTTTAGGACAAGGTTCTTTTTCCGATGGAATGCCTCTTGGGATCAGCGGCACATTCAACTTTATGTTGGTATTCCAAGCAGAACACAATATCCTGATGCACCCCTTCCATATGCTCGGTGTAGCTGGTGTTTTTGGCGGTTCTTTGTTCTCAGCAATGCACGGTTCATTGGTAACTTCTTCTTTAGTTCGTGAAACCACTGAAACCGAGTCCCTCAACTATGGCTATAAGTTTGGTCAAGAAGAAGAGACTTACAACATTGTTGCAGCCCACGGCTACTTTGGTCGTCTAATTTTCCAATACGCCTCTTTCAATAACTCACGCTCGTTGCACTTCTTCCTGGGTGCTTGGCCTGTAGTGGGTATTTGGTTTACGGCGATGGGTATTTCTACTATGGCATTTAACCTCAACGGTTTTAACTTCAACCAGTCCGTCCTTGACTCCCAAGGCCATGTAATCAATACCTGGGCTGATGTTCTAAACCGCGCCAACCTTGGTTTTGAGGTCATGCATGAACGTAATGCTCACAACTTCCCGCTAGATTTGGCTAGTGGCGTAGCAACACCTGTAGCCATGACTGCACCTGCTATCAACGGTTAAAAAATTTTCTAACCTCCATTAGTTAGCTTTAACAGCGCTCTATTTCGACAGGGTGCTGTTTTTTATTTTTAGCGATCCGTAGGGTACCCTAAAGATCGCGCGGAGCGTAATCGCTCTTTTATTGAAGTCTTTAACTAACGGCGATCTCTTTATCAGATTGACGACTAAATTAAATTTCAACCTAAATGGTACAATTAAAAGTACAATGTAACAGACTAAATCATGGATATTTTCAGTGCTAGTCAAGCAAGAGCTAATTTATTTAAACTATTAGAGCAGGTTAATCAAGATAGCAAACCAAGAGTCATAACTTCACGCCGAGGAGATGGAGTTTTAATTTCCAAAGATGATTGGGACAGTATCCAGGAAACACTGTATCTACAATCTATTCCAGCCATGAGAGAATCTATCACAGAGGGAATGAACACTCCTTTGTCTGAATGTGTTTCTGAAGAAGAATTGGAATGGTAGAGCCTGAATGGCAACTGAAATTTACGAAACAAGCTCAAAAAGATGCCCAGAAAATTGCTGCATCTGGTTTAAAGTTCAAAACGCAACGGCTTTTGTCAATTCTCAAGCAAAACCCGTTTATGAATCCTCCATCCTATGAAAAACTACAAGGGGATCTAAAAGGAGCATATTCCAGACGGATAAATGTGCAACATCGCTTAGTTTATGAGGTTATCGATCCTGAAAAGACTGTCAAAATTATCCGAATGTGGTCTCATTATGGCGAATAATCATTTCAACCGCGATCGCACTTGGCAATTTTGAAAACTAATCGTGAGTAGAGATCGCTCTTCTGTTTCAAAGGTTATAAAAATACCCCAGGAGCAACATTAAACCTTTTTGCTAAAGCGCGAATTTGTCTGATATTTAATTCTCGTTTTCCGTTAATTATTTCTGAGACAACTCCCATGCTGACAGGGTAGTAGTTGGGAAGGCAATAGAGCGATCGCGCTAGAATTTTAACTTACAACCTTTAATCTACTGCTAGCTATTGGAATTTCTTGATGTTTTTCTTGATAGTTTTCTTTCACTAATTCCCAAGCAGTTTTTAAGTCTTCTAATGCTTCTTGAGGTGTATCTCCAAATGCAGAAATAGTTGGTATTTCTTGAAAATGTGCCAACCAATCTCCTTGTTCGTCAACATATAAATTGATCATAAAACCATCAAAATTATAATTATCTAGAGACATTATTTTTCCTGCTGACATTTAATAAACTGCTGAACTTGATAAACTTTTGCTTGACCATCCTTTCGAGGTTGGATTGGTAACGATTGACCATTAGGAGATGACCATAAACGATGGCTTCCTCTTTGACGCTCAAATATCCAGTCACTTTGTTCTAAAAGAGTTTCAAATTCTTTAAAGGTTAGATTTTGTGGACTTTGTTGTGCTTTTCTCCATAATTTTTCTTTCTTGGTCATATTCCAATTATAAAACCTGTATCTTATTCTACTAAAGGCGATCGCTAGATATTTGATGCGGAATGCGTCGTCAGGCAAGCCCCGCCTTTGAAAGGCGGGGAACCTGATGATAGAATGATCGTCAGTAATTGGTAATCAATAATCGTTAGCGATCGCTTTATTAAAAATATTAAAAACAAATAAGAGACTGATAATAGCTACGAATTGAGCAAATCAGTCTCTTAGAATAGTTAGTCTTAAATTTAATTTTTCAACAATCGAAAGTTACTTTGCCATTTCACCGATTACTGGTGCTTGAGCCAAAGTCAGATGCTCTTGTTGAGCAATGATTACTTGAGATTGACGAAGTTCTGAATTTAGCGCTACCGTCTTCACGTCATACATCTGAGTAAAGAGTTTGGGATAAACTCCAATCCCGACAATCATGATGAGAAAACAGGCAGCAATAAATATTTCTCTGGGATTAGCATCATCAAAGGGAGCCTCTCCAGGTAAAACACAGCTATTACCAAAACACACCGCAGGTTCATTGGTTGGTTTTCTCATCTTGGCTTGGTCAATATCACAAGCGAGAGCTTCGTTAGAATTGAAGAACACTAGTCTGAGCATAGACAAAAGGTAGATTGGAGTCATGATGACTCCTACCGCAGCCAGAATAATCATCACCGTGGAGAAAGCTGGGGTATAGACATCGCTAGTAGCCATCCCCACAAAAATCGCAATTTCACTAGCAAAACCACTCATTCCTGGGAGAGCTAAGGAAGCCATCGCAGCAGCAGTAAAGAGAGCGAAAACTTTGGGCATTACTAGAGCAATACCATCCATCCGATCCATAAATAAAGTGTGGGTGCGATCGTAAGTGACTCCCGTTAAGAAGAACAACACAGAAGCAATTAAGCCGTGGGATAGCATCTGGAGCATTGCTCCACTAGTACCAATATCTGTGAAAGAGGCAATACCAATTAGCACAAATCCCATGTGAGACACGGAAGAGTATGCTAAACGGCGTTTCATATTGGTTTGAGCAAAGGAACTAAAACCACCGTAAACAATATTGATTACGCCTAAAGTTGCTAATAAAGGGGCAAAATACACATGAGCATCGGTCAACAATTCCATATTGAAGCGAATTAAACCGTAGCCACCCATCTTGAGTAGCACTCCAGCTAAAATCATTGATACTGGCGCAGAGGCTTCACCGTGGGCATCGGGTAACCAAGTATGCAAAGGAAAGATAGCTAATTTGACCCCGAAAGCAATGAGCAACCCTGCATATAGGGGTACTTCCAAAGCTAAGGGATAATCTTTTAAGGCTAAAGCAGCAATATCGAAGGTTAAATTATCGCCGTAGAAAGCCATCCCCAAACCTGCTACTAGGATGAAGATTGAGGCTGCCGCAGTATAAAGTAAAAACTTGGTGGCTGCGTAACGACGCTTTGAGCCACCCCAAATCGAAACTAGTAGATATACTGGAACTAACTCAAGTTCCCACATCACAAAGAATAGCAACATATCCTGGGCCGCGAATACTCCAATCTGCGCTGAATAAAGTACCAGCATCAGGAAGTAGAATAGTCGAGGCTTGCGATCTACTTGCCAAGCAGACAACATTGCTAGAGTCGTCACGAATCCCGCCAATAAGATTAAAGGTGCAGAGATGCCGTCTACGGATACTGACCAGCTAACTCCAAGTTGGGGAATCCAGCTATAGCTTTCGGTTAGTTGAAACTGAGCGCTACTGGCATCGTAGTTGTTCCAGAAAGCATATCCCATTAAGATGAAGTCGATAATACCTACGCTGAGAGCATACCAACGAACGGTTTTGCCATCCTTGTCAGGAATCAGAGGAATCGCTAAGGCTGCAACGAGGGGCAAAAAGATAATCGCGGTAAGCCAGGGAAATTGAGCCACCATTTGAAGTTCTCTTGTATAAGTTTTTTACGTTGATAACATCATAATATATTAACCTTTGTTAAGAACATTGTTATTTTGTAAATTACTAAAATTCAGGCTGAAGTTTACACTAACTTAAAGTTGGTTTTTTCAGAAACTAGCCAGTAGCTGCTCAGAAGCAATGAGGGGAAAGGGAATAAAGAATTAATCCCCAATTTCCGCCAGAATACTATGCCCCAATTGATGTAGGTATTTTTCGCGGTCAATCATTTCTGGACTCGGTTTTAAATCAAAGGTAGCTAGTATATCTCTCCAGCGATAAGACCAATCATGCTTGAGCAGGCAATTAGCTACATTCCGACGACTGATGCGTTCTAGTCTTTCTGGTTGAGTATTTAATTGGGCGATCGCCTCCACCACATCTGTCCCAGATAAATCAACTTTGATAATTGGCTCTTCCCAGTCAAAATAGCGAGGGAAAGCTTCTCCTGCTGGGGGCATCCCTACCATTACAGTTCCCGCTGCTGCTCCTTCAAAAAAGCGATAACCAATTTCTTGCGTACCTCCTGTTTCAGCGGTGGAGTTGAATTTGGCGTAATTGGTAATGTTGAAGCGACTTCTTTGAAAAAGGTTAGCCAGAAGGATGCGGTGTTCCCTAGCATTTTCGATTTCTAACTTACCTCTTAAGGTGTCGTGATAGTAAAAGAAATTATCTTGAGCTGCTCTTTTGACTAAAGCATCATGAATATTTGGCGATCGCCTACCAACATAAGAAACATCGATGGAACGTCTAGGGGGGTTGGGATAGGGAGAGAAACGGAGGGTATCAACCGCAGGGGGGATATAGGTAACAGGAGGTTCAATCAGTTTGCTCAATCCCTCGACACATTGGGTAACCCCTAAAAATACGTGGTCGAAATTTGACCACGGCTCTCTCAGCAATCGCTGGTTCTGTAAATCAGGCTGCCACATCTCAGTGATGAAGCAAGCCGTATGACGACATTTTTCCCGCCATCCTTTAATCGATTCTAGGAGATGAAACTGAAAGGGGTTATCTAATACAGCGAATAGTAAATCATATTCCTGCTCTAGAACTAATTCTGTGGGAAACTTCGTCATTTTTAGAGCAAGCTTATCAGAACTGCCTAAGCGTTTAGCACCACGGTAAACTTTACAAGCTAGATCAAAGTTGCGATCTGGCTTAGAAACATGCAATTGTGCCGACTCTAAATCGACAAGCAGATCTTCAAACTCATAAATGCAGCAGTTTGCTGCTTGAAAACGGAATCCACGAACAGAGACGACTAAAATGCGAGGCGATCGCTTTATATCTGTAGAAGAACTATGGGACATATGCATGCAGGAAAAATTTTTAAAATCAATAATACAAAGTTCGATAAATTAACATTTGTTGATGATATATATTTTTAACTCACCGAGTTGCTTTTTGACTATGTTCTTTAAGCTTTACGTCTAATCTGAATTAATTAAGCAAGTTATCCATCCACTTTACGGGGTGACAACAAAAATCAAGCTTATTAGCTTATAGCAATGGTTCGGACAATTTTTAAAAAGAGAGAAAAAAGCTATCCACTGGATTATGGTGTTATGGCTGCTTAATTTTGTCCGAACCATTGGAATAATAACTATTTGACTTTTTTTTTAACTACGTTCACGTTGACCAAGTAATAGACCAAACCATTGTTGAGTATCAGTATAGGTTTGAATTAAGTTTAAATGGCGATCGCCTAAATATTGTTGCATCTGATCTAGGTCAAATTTGCGCGAGATTTCTGTGAGGATTTTTTCTCCTTGTTTTAGTTCAATGGTTAAATCTAAACTGGATAAAGTAACAGTCTGATCTTGCTGGCTAATTAAATACATCTCAATTTGATGGGCGGTTTGATTATAGATAGCCTGATGTCTAAATAAATCTAGCTTAAAATCCCCTCCAAAACGATGATTGAGGTGCTGCAACATATTGAGATTAAAGGCTGCGGTGACTCCTTGAGCATCGTTATAGGCTGCTTCTAACACTTCTATGGGTTTTTGTAGATCGATACCCAGCAAGAAATAGTCGCCAGGATTTAGGGCTGATGTTATCTGAGGAATCAAGCGATCGCATTGTACAGCATCAAAATTACCAATACTGCTACCCAAAAAGACAATTATTCTTTTGTCTGAAAAACTATTATCTAGTTTCTTGTTTAGCTGTTGCAATGCCTGGCTATAAGTCGCTACTTTACCTTGTATTTTTAGTTGCGGATAATCACTTAATAAATTCTTAGCGCTTGCTTTAAGAATACTATCACTAACATCAACAGGGACATAACATAAAGGAATCTTTAATTCTTGATAAGCATTAAATAAATAGCGTGTTTTAGTCGAGCTACCACTACCCAATTCTACAAGTTCAGTTGCCTTAGTTTGGTTGACAATATCCTGAGCATATTGCTGAAGAATACTAGCTTCGGTACGAGTCGGATAATATTCTGCTAACCGACAGATATCTTCAAATAACTGAGAGCCTTTTTGATCATAAAAATAACGAGCAGGAATAGATTTTTGCTTTTGATTTAAACCGTGAATTACATCTTGTATATTATCTTTTTCAATTGCTTGAAAATCTAATAGATAATCAATTTGCAATCTTGTTACTAGAGAATTCAGGCTATTATTTTCTGACGATGAAAAAACTGGCATACTAATTTTAAATTGGAGCTGCTTCGCTCTTGAGCTTACAGCTTACAGCTTATAGCTTATAGCCTATGACTCGTTTACATTTTGAAAAGTTTAGCAAAAACTTGAAATACTTGCTCGTTCTAGAATTAAGCTAGAATCTCCCTGGCTAGAGATTCTTGAAATCACCAAAAATCTACAAACACCCTGGGAGAAATAAGCATGGATGTTAAAGCTGCGGTGGCTTTTGCTTCAGGTAAACCTTTGAGTATTGAAACGGTGCAGTTAGAAGCACCCCAAGCAGGAGAGGTATTAATCGAAATCAAAGCGACAGGAGTATGTCATACCGATGCTTATACCCTTTCGGGAGCAGATCCTGAAGGTTTATTTCCCACCATTTTAGGACACGAAGGTGCAGGGATTGTGGCGGAAGTGGGAACTGGAGTGACTAGTGTTAAACCAGGAGACAAGGTAATTCCCCTATATACTCCAGAATGTCGGCAATGTGCCTACTGCTTAAGCCAGAAAACTAATCTCTGTCAAGCAATCCGCAGCACCCAAGGTAAAGGAGTAATGCCGAATGGCACTAGTCGATTTTCTCTCAAGGGGGAAAAACTGTATCACTATATGGGTACATCTACCTTTGCTAATTATACTGTTTTGCCAGAAATTGCCGTGGCAAAAATTCGAGATGATGCCCCTCTAGACAAGGTATGTCTGATTGGTTGCGGAGTAACTACAGGCTTAGGGGCGGTAATTAATACAGCGAAGGTTGAGCCAGGTGCCAATGTCGTAGTGTTTGGCTTAGGGGGTATTGGCTTAAATGTGATTCAAGGGGCAAAAATGGTAGGTGCGAGCAAGATCATCGGCGTTGATCTTAATCCTGCTAAACAGGCAATGGCTCAAGCTTACGGTATGACTGACTTTGTTAACCCCAAAGAGATTGATGGTGATCTGGTGGAATATCTGGTGGAATTAACAGGGGGTGGTGCAGATTATAGCTTTGAGTGTATCGGCAACGTCAAGGTGATGCGCCAGGCTTTAGAATGCTGTCATAAAGGCTGGGGAGTTTCTACTGTAATCGGTGTTGCAGGGGCAGGAGAAGAAATCAGCACTCGTCCATTTCAGTTAGTTACAGGTAGAGTCTGGCAGGGTAGTGCTTTTGGTGGCGCGAGAGGGCGCACTGATGTCCCAAAAATTGTAGATTGGTATCTGGAAGGCAAAATCAACATTGATGATCTAGTAACCCACACAATGCCCCTAGAGCGAATAAATGAGGCTTTTGATTTAATGCATCGAGGGGAATCTATTCGTAGTGTGGTTACTTTTTAGAGGTAGTAAGCTGTCACGCATTTAATTTGCTTGTTTTGGCTGACGAGGAGACTGGGAGAAAGGGAGACGGGGAGAAAGTTTAACTTTATTTTGCTAGAGTTAAATAGTATGTAGTTTAAATGAATAACAGCTTAGGTAGTAAGTAGTAGAAATTTCTCATTTCATTTAGGATTGCTATAGTAACTAGAAATTAATTTGAGCTAGTTACCGAAGTTGAAGCTGCTTGACTTTTTGATTCCATAAATTTCATATATTTTGAGCCAATCATCCCGAATACAATAAAAATAAAAATTGCTGAAAAAGCAGTGGCGCGTTCAAACATAGTTTACAACCTATACTATTAATTTAGATCTATTGCTTTATTACTTTAATTGTGAGCTAAATTAGTTAGTTTGCCATTAGTTTTTATACATATCTTTTTTAGTTTTTTCTTAGTCATAAACTCACAAATCGTCAGTATTTGTATGGATAAGATAGTTGTTTTCTCTTAGTGAAATTCTAGGTAGTCAAACAAATCTTTGTTTAATAACCTGTTATTTTGATTTTAATTATGATATTTAGCCAATGAAATATAATTTATTAAACTATTTAAAATCAACTAATAATCAAGATTGGTTATGGTGTTATGAAAATGCTCTAAATCAAGAATTAAATGATGACCAAAATAGTAATAAAGATAGCAATCGGTACAGTAACGGACAACTTAAGCAGCTAATTGATGCCCAAGTAGCGTTAATATCTGTTCTTGTGGCGGAATGTTCTCAAGGAAAAGCTACAAAACTCGATATTTTTATTGTTGAACCCCAGCCCCTTAACTTTATAACTGCCTTCCTAGCTGGGGTAATTACGGGGGTGAATATCTTTCTCTGTGATCCTGCTTGGCAACTACAGGAATGGCAACAGGTACTAAATCTAGTTCAACCCGATTTAATCTTTGGTGACGATCGCCTTAAATCTTTAATTAAGTCTTTAAGGGCAGAAAGAAATCCAGGACAAGAAAATACATCGGATTTAGCTTCTGGAGATGAACTGAGCGATCGCCCTTTGATCATGATTCCCACGGGGGGTACTTCAGGTAAAATCAAATTTGCGATGCATAGTTGGGAGACTTTAACAGCATCCGTAACAGGCTTTCAAGACTTTTTTGACTGCCAGAAGATCAATTCAGTTTGTACTCTGCCTCTCTATCATGTCAGTGGTTTAATGCAGTTAATGCGATCGCTTTTAACCCAAGGGAATTTAGTGTTCTGTCCCTATCAATCCATTCCCACCCAGTTAAGCCACCTCAATAAATCGATTTACTTTATTTCCTTAGTTCCTACTCAACTACAGTTTTTACTAGAATCTACTCCTAATTGTTTACAGGAATTCAAGACAGTACTAGTAGGTGGCGCACCATCAAGGCGATCGCTCTTGCATACCGCCAGAGAATATCAGATTGCGATCGCTCTTACCTATGGCATGACGGAAACTGCCTCTGGGGTGGTGGCCCTCAAACCTCAAGACTTTCTGGCTGGCAATAATAGCAGTGGTCAAGTTTTACCCCAGGCTCAAATCAAGATTATTCATCCAGAAGCAGAATTACAGCCTGAGAAACCGAAATCCAGCATTAATCAGCCAGGTTTAATTCAAATAAGTAGTACTTCCCTTTGTTTGGGCTATTATCCCCAGATATTTCCCGTTCCACAATTATTTCTGACGGATGATGTGGGCTATTGCGATCGAGATGGTTACCTATATTTGCTGGGTAGAAACAGCCACAAGATCATCACAGGGGGAGAAAAGGTTTTTCCTGGGGAAGTGGAAGCCGTGATCTCTGCCACTAAACTAGTTCAAGACATCTGTGTCATTGGTATTCCCGATCAAAAATGGGGACAGGCGGTAACAGCGGTGTATGTTCCCCTCAAAACCTCAAGGGATTTCAACTTGAACTTAAATTTAATTAAGCAACAGGTTAGATTGCAACTAGCTAAATATAAACAACCAAAGCATTGGCTGGAAGTAGATCGTATTCCGCGCAATGATCGAGGAAAAGTTGATCATCAACAATTAACAGCGATCGCATGTTCCCTTTACTCAAGCTACGGATCAGGCGATCGCACTCTGAGCATCTCTAACGATGTGTAGAACGATAAAATGGTTTCTTAACCACGGTGGCAGGATGAGTTTTGCCACGAATTTCTACTTCCAAAGCTTGTCCTGGTTTGCTAAGTTCAGTGGTCACATATGCCAAGGCGATCGCTTTCTCTACCGTTGGCGCTAAAGTTCCGCTGGTAACTTCTCCCACGACTTTGCCATTGAAAACCACTGGATAACCATGACGAGCAATATATCTGCCCGACATTTCTAGCCCTACCAAGCGACGTTTAATTCCTGTGGCTTTTTGCTGTTCTAACACAGAACGTCCAATGAAATTTCCCTTGTCCTTAAGATGTACCACCCAACCTAAGCCCGCTTCTAGAGGACTGGTAGTATCATCAATTTCCTGACCATAGAGGCTCATTGCTGCTTCTAGCCGTAAAGTATCCCTCGCCCCCAATCCACAGGGGGTAACTCCTGCTTGCTGCAAAGCTACCCATAGTTGTCGGGCTGCACCTGGCTCTAGCATAATTTCAAAGCCATCTTCCCCTGTATAGCCTGTACGAGCGATAAAAGCTGCTGGGCTATTGGGTAAGCTCTGAATGGTGACCATACGGTGGTCAAATGCCTTGAGAGAAGTTAGATCCTCGGTAGTCATTGCCTGAAAAATCTGGAATGCTTGGGGCCCCTGGAGGGCGATTAGAGCCTGGGACTGAGAAAGATCGGACATTTCTACCGAACTATCTTTTAGCTGGCTTAAAATCCAAGTTTTATCCTTGTCTGTTGTCCCTGCGTTGACGATCACTACTGCTTTTTGCTGAGTTCCGACTGTTCCCTGATAGTAAAAAATAATGTCATCAATAATTCCTCCTTGAGGATTCAACAGCACTGAATACATCGCCTGTCCAGGTTGTAGACGACTTAAATCTGAAGGAACAAGGGTTTGCCAAGTATCAATCAGGCGATCGCCCACAAAGGTAAATTTGCCCATGTGAGAGATATCAAACATCCCTGCCCCAGAGCGTACCGCTTCGTGTTCCAACTTCAATCCCGAGAACTGTACAGGCATTTCCCAGCCCGAAAAAGCCGTAAATCTTGCCTTTTGCTCATGAGCCAGTTCGTATAAAGGAGTTCGCCGTAGGTTTGATGATTGATCCGCCATGTAGATTATTTCGAGTATCGCAAAAATTTATATTTAATAGCTTAAAGCCTAGAGCTTGTTCCAGGAGAAAAATCAAATTTAGGGATGACGATCAGGTATGATTTAATAATTACGTAATATATGTTTCAATAAGTTTTTGTTTGTTTACGCTTTGCTGTTAAGTAAAGCAGACTACAACCCATAACATTTGCTGTTGCTGGGCTAGATTTTGAAACAGGAACATCCGTTAATATTTTTGTCCATTTATTTAGGTTTATCAGGAGCGAATCAACATGGCAACTCTCAAAATTGTGGTGTACATCACTGTATTTTTCTTTATCGGCTTATTTATCTTTGGCTTCCTCTCCAGCGATCCTTCTCGTAATCCTGGCGGTAGCGACTCAGAATAATACTGTCGAAGAGGGGTGCGGGGGGTTTCCTCTGACTTCGTAAAGACATCAAAATCAAGGGGAGATATCTCCCCTTTTTCATTTCTATTTAACTGCTTGAGGTTCAGAAGATTTTTGGGCTTGGATATCCTCGTTTAAAACATCCAATGCTTTGGCGAACTGAGGATCTGCCTGAGTACCCAGTTTAGAGCGATCGCCTCCATAGAGTTCTTTTAACTGAGATTCCTCTAACTTAACTACTACATCAGGGGGAATCCCCTCCTTATTGATATCCGTGCCGTTAGGAGTCAAATATTTGGCGATGGTGACTGCCAACCCCGAGCCATCCCCTAAAGGACGAACTGATTGCACTAAACCCTTGCCGAAAGTTTTTGTCCCGAGTAGAGTTGCTCGTTTATTATCCTTGAGGGCACCAGAGAGGATTTCACTAGCACTGGCGGAACCACCATCAACCAAAACTACCAAAGGCTTGTCCGTTAAAGCTTTATTTCTAGCGGATTCGCGATCGCTGATGCCCTTTCGATCTACGGTGGAAACAATCGTCCCCTTATCAATCCACATCCGCGCAATATCGATGCTGGCATAGAGTAAACCTCCAGGATTAGAACGCAGATCCAATACATAACCAACTACATTTGCCTGTTCTTGTTCGGCGATCGCCTGTTGCATATCCCTAGCAGCATGTTCGTTAAAGGTAGTCAGGCGAATATAACCGACTTTTCCTAGCTGAGTGTCCCTCACGCTGGCTCGAACGGGATGAATTTCGATGGTTTCGCGGATGATGTCATAATCTTGCACCTTACCATTGCGCTCAATCGTTAAAGTAACGTGAGTACCCCGTTTCCCTCTAATTAACCCCACGGCATCATTAACATCCATTCCTTTAGTATCTTTACCATCAATCTTGATGACTAAATCCTGCGCCAAAATCCCCGCTTCCGCAGCAGGAGTATCTTCAATCGGTGAGATCACTATTAATCTACCTGTCTTTTCATCTGCGGAGATTTGGATACCCACTCCCGTTAATTCCCCAGAAGTATCAATTTGCATGTTTTTGAATTCTTCGGGACTCATGAAGCGGGTGTAGGGATCTTCCAGTCTCCCCAACATTTCACGAATTGCTTTGTAGGAATCTTCCTTGCCTTCGTAAGTCGCGTTTTTCACATATTCTTGTCTAACGGACTGCCAATCAGTATGGTTAAAAGTCGTATCGACATACTGATGATTGATAATTTGCCATACTTCATCAATTGTCTCTTTGGGGCCACTCTGAATCAAGGCTTGACTCTGAGATAAATGAATTCCTGCGCCCGTAACTGCTACCGTTGATAGAGCTAATGCAGTTGCTCCCAAAACAAGTCCTTTTTTTGTGATTACCATACGCTCAAAAATATAATAAGTATAGCCAAGAGTTTCTCTGCTGATGATTGATAGAAATCCTTAAAGATAGAATTTTAGCTAGTAGTAACAGCTAGTGTCGATCTTAACCGATTGCTGTATTCGTCGAGTTACATTACTAGCATATTTTATATATAGCAGTTAATATAGTTTCAAATTAAGTTAACCTTAAATTTAAACCAGTAACATCTTAACTCAAGCATCAGAGATCAACCGAGTGTTGTTTCAAGCTGCTGTTTCAAACCTATGGTTCTCTTTCATGAGTGTATTTCCTCCACCCCAGCTACAATACAAGCTGGCTTTGGTAAAACTTCAGCAGCATCGTTTGACTCGTCTGGATCTATGGCGTGCTTGCTGCATAATTTCTTGTGCGATGGGACTTGGTTTGGCAACAACTTTACCAAATTCACAAATTAAAACACCAACTCAAGTCAAAATAAATGGTGACACTTTAGTTAGTGAAGACACAATTTACCAAGCCTTAAAAATAAACTATCCCCAGTTTATTTGGTCAATTAATGGCATTAAAATCACGGAAAAAATCGAGGCGATTCCTTCAGTTGAAGCTGCAAAAGTTAACAAACAAATTATCCCTCCCTTAATTACAATTTCCCTCCAGGAAAAGACTCCCGTCGCTCTGGCTACATCTTTTGAAGAAGTGGGGTTTTTGACCACTCAAGGAGAATGGATTGCTCAGAAGTTTTATAGTAGTACAGCAGCTAATTTCCCTCTGCCGAAACTCAAGGTAATAGACTACCAAGAACAGTTTCAGCCAACTTGGCAGAAAATATATCAATTAATTCTGCTCTATCCTGAATTAAAGGTGTCTGAAGTTCGCTGGCAGACTTCAGGGGGCATATTCTTGGAGACTAAAATTGGACAAGTTTTCTTGGGTTCAGAGTCATCCCGCTTAGAACAACAGTTCAAAACTATCTCAGAATTAAAACATTTACCAGAGCATCTTAAACGTAGCCAAATTGCCTACATCGACCTGAGTAATCCAGGAGTGAATTTAATTCAAAAGTACTAATCCATGAGGAGAATCCAATGATAAATACGTATATCTACTGAGATTAAAAATGACTGCTATTGTTTATTCCGTAATTTCTTGGAGGATACCTGAGTGCATCTGTTTAATAATTACAAAAACTTTAATATTATTCCTAGAATAAAGTACCCAGATGATAATAAATTGAGTTAAGCTACCAAATTGAATTCTGGATCAGAAAACCAAGCGCGGAAACCTTAATGCACCCCCATGTCTTTAGAAAAAAGAAACGTTAATACTTTTAATAATGAAGTTAACTATAGCCGTTCTGATTTACCCGCAGCTTTAGGGAACAACTCTTTAGGTAGCAGTATGGGAATACCTTTCAAGGGTCATAATGGTTCCCAAATTCCCAAAGAAGAAATTAGGAGTAATAAAATAGTGCCAAGTAATGTCGCTAAGATCAAAGTTATGGGTGTGGGCGGTGGTGGCTGTAATGCAGTCAACCGCATGATTGAAAGCCAGGTGTCGGGGATAGAATTTTGGGCAATCAACACTGATGCTCAAGCCCTAGACAATGCTATGGCTCCCCAAAAGCTACAGATTGGACAGAAAATTACCAGAGGTTTAGGGGCTGGGGGCAATCCTGCCATCGGTCAAAAAGCGGCGGAAGAGTCGCGGGATGAGATCGCTCATGCTCTAGAAAATACAGATTTAGTTTTTATTACTGCTGGTATGGGTGGTGGTACAGGTACAGGGGCAGCCCCAATAGCTGCTGAGGTTGCCAAAGAGATGGGTTGTCTTACTGTCGGGGTGGTAACTCGACCTTTTACCTTTGAAGGCAGAAGACGCACTAAACAAGCGGAAAAGGGTATTGATGCTTTTCGTAGTCGAGTAGATACCCTAATCATTATTCCCAATAATCAGTTATTATCAGTTATTTCTCCTGAAACTCCAGTACAGGAAGCTTTTGGCGTAGCAGATGATGTGCTGCGTCAGGGTGTACAGGGGATCTCAGATATTATTACTATTCCTGGCTTAATCAACGTTGATTTTGCTGATGTCAGAGCCATCATGGCGGATGCAGGTTCAGCCTTGATGGGCATCGGCTTAGGGTCAGGGAAATCTCGTGCTAGAGAGGCGGCGGTGGCGGCGGTATCTTCTCCTTTGTTGGAGGCTTCAATTCACGGTGCGAAGGGAGTAGTCATTAATATTACTGGAGGGTATGATTTAACTCTCCACGAGGTAAATGCTGCGGCGGATAGTATTTACGAAGTGGTGGATGAAGATGCCAATATTATTTTTGGTGCGGTAATCGATGACACTATGGAAGGTGAGGTGAGAATTACCGTTATTGCCACAGGATTTGATGGTGAAACGGAAGAGCTTGAGTTGGAAGAACCCCAGATGGAATCAAACAATGTTTTTCAGGGCATACCAGCAACACCACAACCTGATCGCAATCGGGTTAATAAAGATACTGGTCGCATTGAAATTCCTGATTTCTTGCAGCGGAGACGTTTTCCGAAGAACTAGGTTAGTTCTGAGTTGATGATGCCAGCATAGCTAATTGCAGCTACTTGCGTCACGACAAAATAAACACTACAAACAAACTATTGGCGTGACCCTGGTGGCAGAGATGAGATCTGTCCTACGGGTCATTTTTTCCTTGAATAAAATATTTTAATAAAATTTGATTAAGTCCAACATTTTTTAACCAGCTTATAATTCAGTAAACAACATGAAACTATCCACCAAGATTGAAGCGATTATCTACATCAAAGGCAGACCTCTTTCTATTGAGGAAATACATGCCTGTCTTCAAGAAAAAGAAGCCGAATCAGTTAAAATATCGGAGAGCGATCGCGAACTAATTGAAGATGGCATCATTGAATTGATGAATGACTATGCTCATCGAGATAGTGCCTTAGAAATTACTGAGACAGAGACTGGTTACAGTCTACAGCTAAAAAAAGATCATGAATATCTACTCCAAGAACTAGTCCCCGCTGAACTAGGGAAAGGCGCACTGAGAACTTTAGCTGCGGTGGCATTAAGAAATCCAATTTTACAGACGGAACTGATCGATTTACGAGGTAGCAGCGCTTACCAACAGATAGCCGAGTTAGTCCAATTAGGATTTGTGAGCAAGCGGGAACAAGCTGATGGTCGCTCTTACTGGTTGGAAGTGACTAATAAATTTCACCAATACTTTGAAATCGACAGCATGGCTACATCCTAGGCATTTTATAATCTGTTTTTCCCTGGCGGTTGCCTTGGGTACTGTGTCAAAGTATAAATAACGTAGATCCATTATCTGGGTAACGCATGATATTTAACTTTGATTTTCCTAATTCTGAATCCCACGAGCAAAATTGCAATACTTTGATGCAGTACCTGCGTCAGCAACACCCCGAAGTTCTGGCACAAGTTGCCGCTTCTGCTAGTCCAGATGTTAAGCAAATTATTTCCCAGAACGTCCAGGGATTAGTTGGTATGTTGCCTTCGGGAGACTTTAACGTCAAAATTACCACTGACCGCGAAAACCTCGCTCATCTATTAGCTTCAGCCATGATGACAGGTTATTTTTTGTGTCAGATGGAAAAGAGAAAGGATTTAGAGGAGAGTTTGACTAATATGCCTAACCACTCTCTTAGAGATAAATCTCACTAGTTGTAGCTTCTAGCTTCTAGCTTCTGGCTTCTAGCTTTTTTGGCAATGGGTGAATTGTTTTTAGGATCTCGTCAACATCGCGACCAGAAATGGAACTGTGTGCTTGTTTAAAACTTAGCCGCCTTTGGCAAAAGTGAGCATTAGCAAAACAGACAAGAGCATACCAGGACTAAGCAACAGAATTAAAGTGAATATTTCGTGAGATGTCATCGAGGAATACAATAAACTTTCTTTGCCCTTATAGACTAACTAGGAATCCTTAACAGAGTGCCTTGAATAAATATTTTATTAATATTTGGCATTTGGCGATCGCCGTTTGATAACAGAAATTAATTTTTTTAAGCTATGGTTTGTTTTAGGGCGATCGCTTTAAATTAATTAACTACAACCTTGGTCGGGCGAGGCACATCCGACTCAACTACATTAAAGCTAACATTCTGTATGTCATTGGTTTACTGAAAAAGTTATGCCACAATACTTAGAAAATACCTTACCGAGTCCAGAGCATTTACAAAAGTGCGTTGATTTTTTTCACGAGCATGGTTATTTAGTCATCCCCCATGTTCTAAGCCCAGAAAGATGCCAAAGACTACGGGAAGATCTAGATAATGATATTGCTCAACAGCCACCGTTAAGAAATCAAAAAATCTTTTTTAGCGATCGCATCTTTGAACGCTCTCAAGCTAATTTAGAGCTATTTGCCTTAGAGCCAGTTGTTTCTTTTGCCGAAAAACTAATTGGTAATACAGATGGTGATTATGCTGCCCATAAATCTGGCATTGCTTTTTCTAATAGTGTTCATGTTATTCACAATAATTCTTTTATTCTCTCTCCCCACAACAAAGGATTAGCAGGTAGCACTTGGCATCAAGACGACAGTTTGCATATCTTGTCTCTAAATGACGAACCACTGAAAAATTTTCGTTTAAATGTCTTAGCTTTTACGATCAATTTTTATCTAACTGATGTTACAAACGTAGAAAATGGACCTACGCAAGTAATTCCTGGTTCACATTTGTTTGGTAAACCCTGCCCTCCCCACATTGATTCTGATGAGTATCACGTTCATAGCTGTCTTGCGCCTATGGGTTCGGCAGTCTGCTTCAACAATCAAGTCTGGCATCGTGGAGCGCCTAATTTATCTCAACAATCTAGATATATCACACAAGTTACCTATGGAAAAAGGTTAGTTGGACACAAGTATTATCCATTTATGAATTATCAAATGCCCGAACATTGCTATAAAAATGCTAGTCCTCGGTTAAAAACTTTGCTTGGCTTCCTACCTCATGGTGCCTATGGTTGAGACAAATCTTTCAAACCCTGTAGTACTGTTAATCAACTCTGATTCAGTACAGCCTTGTGAATTGTCCCCAGTAGGTCAATTAAATCTTTAAACTGCTTTTGAGACTTTAAGAATACCTAAACACCGCACAACGACCTTCTTGGGTACATAGACAAAATGCGATCGCAAATGTATCGATAAATTCTTCGTCACTAGATTCCAAGCAGGTTTGGCAGCGATCTGTACTATTTTTTTTCGAGGTAGCAGTGGCGATCGCTTGCCGACGAAACAAATTAATCTGCTGGGGAAAGGAGAAAGGGGAAGGGAATTTAAACGCGAGACTGATATCGCAAATTCCCAAATTCCCCAAACTATTTCATGTTTAACTCAAAAAAAACTACTTAGTAGACTTCTCTGCTGAGGGTTTTGCTGTCAAGCAATCGTGAGTTCGCAGAGTCGCCGCCGCGGCGTAATTTCTTTCAGCAGGAGCATCAGGTTTGAAGGAGTCTCCTACTTCTTGGTAAGGTGAAGCTACACCACAATAAGCTGACATAGTAGCGATCGTGGCTGCACCCCAATGGTTAGCGGTATCAGAGAATTTAACAGCCTCTTGATTGCCCACCAACTCTGGTTCTTTGCCTTGTTGACTATTGGCATACCTAGAAAGGTTTTGTAAGACGGTGATCAATTCTGCTCTAGTGACAGGATTACCAGGTTTAAACGAGCCATCGGGATAACCTTTGACAGTATCGTTCTCTTTTGCCCATTGAATTTTAGTCGCACTCCAGCGAGTGGATTCGACATCGGGATAAGGCTGAGTAGGAACTACAGGAGCTTTTAAATCTAAACCGTCAATGGTTTCTAGTGCGCCAAAAGCCATCGAAACTAGTTGTTCTCTAGTCAAAGAATCCGTCGGATGGAAAGTTTGATCTTTAAAGCCCGCAATAAACCCTAGGGCAACAGCATTTTCAATATCTGACTTATAAATGTCTCTGGCAATATCACTAAATTTAGCATCGCCACCAGTGGTAGCAGTGGGGGCAACTTCTGGCGCATCTCCCGCAGCAGCGATCGCCGTGGAATCTCCACTCAAGAAGTAGTGACCTAAGACTTTGCCTTGATAGGACTTTTTGGTGAATTTCCAGCCAGGATTAAGGTTGATTTTGACGTATTCCCCTGCCCCTGGTTTGCCATTGGTTTGACCAACTACTAGATTAGGGCTACCTTTGCTGTTTTTGGCGACTAACTGAAGCTGATCACCTTTAGTAATTACATCCAAACGATAGTCTAAACTGGTATCTTGACCGTCTAGACGGACTGAATAGCCATTACTATCGGTAGAACGATTACAGCTACCAGTAAAATCGAATTTAGTCCAGAGAGGATCGATAATGGTAGGGTTTGTACCTTTTTCGGCGTAACACTGTTGCTTGCCAGGAATCTGTTCCACGACGTTTAGATTGTAGCCAATAGCACCAGCAGGAACCGCGATCGCCTTCACCTGATCTCCTGCTATGGGTGCTTCAGTAAACTGAGCCACCGCTGGTAATAAAGGAGTTGTTAAGAGGATTGCTCCTGTAAAAATTGCTGCTAATTTCAACTTGGTTTTTAATTTCATAGGATCTTTTGTGTGCTTGTCGTATCGATATGATTAAAGCTCAAATTTTTGCTTTCGTCCCCTTAAATATAGGAATTATTTGGTATTTAAACCTACAAAAATAAATTTACTGATCTGTTTTTAAAGATCATGCTGGGATTCCCAAACTGCCGTTACGATTGAGCTAGCCACAATCGGTGCGGTAATTGCCCGCAAAATTCGCTTACCTAGAGATACGGGTTGAAAACCAAGGTCGATCGCTTTAGTTATTTCTGCCTCTGTCCAACCTCCTTCACAGCCTGTGGCGATCGCGATCGCGGAGGGAGGTTGCTGTTGTAAGCTATGCCAAAGAGTTGGCAGTTCTCCCCGCGCCACACAGATGTATTTTGCTTGGGTAGCTAGGACTTGTTCCATTGCTGAGGTATATTTTTGCGGTTCGAGGACTTGCGGTACGATTTGTCTCTCTGACTGTTCCGCTGCTTCGGTAGCAATTTTACGCCATCGTTGAACTTTATTCGAGTTGGGCTTGAGGAGAGTGCGATCGCTGATTACAGGGATGAAATTGCTTACCCCTAATTCTGTACAGCAACGGATGATCTGTTCGTAACCGCTACCTTTGGGTAGTGCGGTGATCAGACTTAAGGAGAGGGGTAACTCGGTGGTGATTTCCACTGCTTGAATAATCTGGGCTGAATGATCGGTAATTTCCGCCAGCCAAGCATTTCCCACCCCGTCTAGGGCCAGAAAGCGATCGCCGTTACCCAGGCGCAAGACTCGCAACAGGTAATGTAACTGCTGAGTATCTAAGAGGATTTGCTCTTGTTGTATTTGTGTTGATTTGATTACTAAACGATAGGTCAAGGATTTTGTTGCGCGCAAAGACGCAAAGGATTTGACTTCTGACTTCTAACTTCTGACTTCTGACTTCCCCACAGCGGTATTAGGGTCGATATAACTGCATTACCTGATCAATGGGCATTCGCGATCGCACTTCTAAATCCAAACTAGAAACATGTCCCAGATTAAAATGTTGGGCTGCGGCACAGGCGATCATCGCGGCATTATCAGTACAGAATTTTAGTGGCGGAAAATAAACCTTGAGCTTATGTTTTTCTGCTGCCTGTTGTAAATGTTTTCTCAATCCGCTATTAGCCGCTACTCCCCCACCGATGGTAATGGTGTCTAAACCGTAATCCAAAGCGCATTTGACGCTACGTTTAGTTAGTACCTTGGCGACGGTATGTTGAAAGCTGGCTGCCACGTCATCCACGGGGATTTCTCCTGACCCCTGGAGTTGCTCTACTAATCTTAAAACCGCCGTTTTGATGCCGCTAAAACTATAGTCATAGGGATGATATCCTCCGTCAGGTAAGGAAATTCTGCCCTGTGGTAGCGCAAATGCCTTAGGGTTGCCCTGTTGTGCCAAGCGATCAATTATCGGCCCGCCTGGATAACCTAAGTCTAGTAACCGTGCTACCTTATCAAAGGCTTCCCCTGCTGCATCGTCCCTGGTTGATCCTAGTAGTTGATATACACCATAGTCTTTGACGTAGATACTGCTGGTATGTCCCCCAGATACCAAGAGACATAAAAAAGGTGGTTTTAACTCTGGTTGAGCCAGATAGGAGGCGTAAATATGTCCTTCTAGATGATGTACCCCTAAAAACGGCTTGTGGTGAATTAATGCCAGGGTTTTGGCTGCTGCCATGCCCACTAATAATGCCCCCACTAAACCAGGAGTACAGGTAACAGCGATCGCATCAATGTTTTCCCAAGTTAGATCTGCTTCGGCGATCGCGCGATCAATACAGGGATTAATTATTTCCAAGTGTTGCCGAGAGGCTAATTCAGGGACAACTCCACCGTAAGTTTGATGCAATTCGATCTGAGAAGAAACAATACTACTTAAAACTTGACGGTTCTTTACGATTGCCACCGCAGTTTCGTCACAACTTGTTTCGATCGCTAAAATTGTAGCCATCCTTTGATAAATTTATCTATTAGTTAGCGTCTAGAATCCATCTTGGCGCTTTTGTACAAACACAATAATTATCTGTCACAAAAGGAAACATATTCATGAGAAAGTTGTTTGCTTTAGTATTAGTATTCACGCT
>Ga0114940_10000373_pt1 | contig 22609 bp, 21 predicted proteins | sample ColdCreekSource_FD_87195 | JGI IMG/M metagenome (GOLD analysis project Ga0114940, IMG submission 87195) | Groundwater microbial communities from Cold Creek, Nevada to study Microbial Dark Matter (Phase II) - Cold Creek Source | ecosystem: Environmental > Aquatic > Deep subsurface > Groundwater ... | reverse complement strand
AGCAGTGTATCAACAAGCGATCGCTAAACAAGATTAGAGATCAGCATAAAATCAATCTAATTCTCTTCTACCTTCTAAGGCTCTTGCGAGGGTCACTTCATCGGCATATTCCAAGTCGCCTCCCATAGGCAAACCAAAGGCAATCCTAGTTACTTTAGTGAAAGGTTTTACTAGACCATTGATGTAGAGGGTGGTGGTTTCCCCTTCAACACTGGGACTAATTGCCAAAATAACTTCCTGAATTGGCTCTTTAGTCAGGCGACGCACTAACGACTCGATATTAAGTTGTTCAGGGCCAATTCCATCCATCGGCGAAATTACCCCACCTAAAACATGATATAAACCACGGTATTCTCTGGTTTTTTCTAGGGCAATGGTGTCACGAGAATCCGCAACTACACAGATCGTAGAGCGATCGCGATTTTGATTACTACAGATGGAACAGACTGGTTCGGCAGAAAGATGAAAACAAACTTTACACATCCCCACCTGCTGTTTGGCAACCACCAGCGCTTGAGCTAGGGCTTGAACTTCTTTTTCAGGACGTTTAATAAGGTGCAGGGCTAGTCTTTGGGCGGTTTTGGGCCCGACTCCTGGCAAAAGTTGTAGCTGCTCAATTAAACGAGCTAAAGGAGGCGTATAAATGGCGAACTCCGATAATTATCCTGGTGTTTAAGAGAGTGTATTATACCAAATCAAAAATCAATTCTGCTCAGGGATTTTATTAGGTTTAAAATATTCTGTAAGTCCTCTGCATCTTCCTTCGGCAATTAAGCAAACCATGACTAGTACCAAGTCCGTTAATAGTGCCATCAATCTCAACGATCCTCAATATTATTTCAATCGCGAATTAAGTTGGCTGGAATTCAATCGGCGAGTTTTAGCTGAAGCGATGGATGAGAGAACGCCATTGTTAGAGCGGCTTAAATTCTTGGCGATTTTTAGTTCTAACCTAGATGAATTTTTTATGGTCAGAATTGCAGCCTTAAAAAAGCAAGTGGCCGCAGGAGTGAGTAAGTTGTCTGCCGATGGTCGGACATCCCAACAACAGTTAGAAGCGATCACCCAGGTACTTACACCGATGTTTCAAAAACAACATCAGCATTTTGAGAAGGTACTGAAAAAAGCTTTGACCAAATCAGGGATTCATCTGTTGAACTATGTCGATCTTAATCAAGAGCAACGAACCTATATCAACAGCTATTTTGAAGACTATATTTTTCCAGTTCTCACCCCCCTAGCGGTAGATCCTTCCCATCCCTTCCCTTATATTTCCAATCTCAGCTTAAACCTGGCGGTGGTGTTGAAAGATCCCAAGATCGATAATGAATTATTCGCCAGAGTAAAAATTCCCAAAGTACTACCTCGCTTCATTGCTTTACCCGAAGAATTAAAACAAAAACATCGAGGTGTTTCTGGGGTTTGGACGGGAGTACCGATGGAACAAATCGTGACTCACAATTTAGAGTATTTATTCCCTGGGATGAATATCCTGGAGTCTTACGCCTTTCGAGTTACCCGTAACGCCGATCTTTCCGTAGAAGAAGATGAGGCAGATGATTTATTACTGGCGATCGAAAAAGAGTTACAGAAAAGACGTATTGGTGGCTCATCGGTGCGGTTAGAAATAGAAGCCTCCGTTCCCTCTGAGTTGCGATCGACGATTATTCATGAACTGACTTTAGAAGAAAATGATGTTTATGATGTTGATGGCTTACTGAGTCTGGGAGATTTAATGTCTTTTTTAGCCTTGCCACTACCCGATCTCAAGGATCAACCCTGGAATGCAGTACTGCCACCTCGTCTGAGTTGGTTACAAGAAGAAGAAAGTGACTCCATGTCGGAAGGGGAGAACTTTTTCAATGTAATTCGCAATGGGGACTTATTGGTACATCATCCCTATCATTCTTTTAGTAGCACTGTTTTGCGCTTTGTGACGGAAGCAGCCTACGATCCTAATGTCTTGGCGATCAAAATGACCCTCTATCGCACCTCTGGAGATTCCCCTATTGTCAAAGCTCTAATTGCCGCAGCTCAGAATGATAAGCAGGTAGTGGCACTGGTAGAGCTTAAGGCTCGTTTTGATGAAGAGAATAATATCCTGTGGGCGAAAAAACTAGAAAAGTCTGGAGTTCATGTGGTTTATGGTGTCACAGGACTGAAAACCCATACCAAAATAACTTTAGTGGTGCGACAAGAAAAAGAGAAAATTCGCCGCTATGTTCATATTGGCACGGGGAACTATAATCCTAAAACCGCAAGACTTTACACTGACTTAAGCTTATTAAGTTGTCGCGAAGAATTAGGGGCAGACTTAACAGATCTATTTAATTTCTTGACGGGTTATTCTCGACAAAAATCCTATCGCAAATTATTGGTTGCTCCCGTAAGTTTACGAGAGCGGATGATCGAGATGATCCATCGAGAGGCGGAGCATTGTCGTCAGGGTAAAACAGGACGAATCGTTGCCAAAATGAACTCCCTAGTAGATCAACAGGTAATTGAGGCGCTTTATCAGGCTTCCCAAGCAGGAGTTGAGATTGACCTAATTATCCGTGGGATCTGTTGTCTGCGACCAGGATTACCCAAAATTAGTGACAACATTCGCGTTATTAGTATTATTGGTCGCTTTTTAGAGCATTCTCGTATTTTCTACTTTCATAACAACGGTGCCGAAGAAATTTATATTGGTAGCGCCGATTGGATGACCCGTAATTTGAGTCGTCGGGTTGAAGCGGTCACTCCCATCGAAAATCCAGAAATTTTGCGAGATCTCCAAGAAATTCTCGGAGTTATGTTGGCGGACAATCGTAAGGCCTGGGAATTGCAGTCTGATGGGAGTTTTATTCAAAGAAAACCCCAAAAAGGAGAAGAGTCTCTCAGTACTCACGATATCTTTATGGAAATGGCGAAGCAATCTGCGGGAATTACTTCCTAGTTAACCTCAGTTCGGGTTAAGCTGTTAATCATTTAAATTGGGTATGTTTGAATTAGAGGAAAAACTGTCAAATCTTCTCCCAGTCCCCCAGTCCCCTTGTCCCCCCTTCGGTCTAGAAAGACAAATTAAATACCTGACAGCTTACTACTTCATCTAATATTTAATTTGAGTCAGCAATTTTGGCAGAAACTTAATTAATCACATAAATACTTCGGAATATACTTAGCAATATAAATTGAGCTAAACAATCTCTGATTTTAAAGTTGATGCTGTCTACCAATGAGTTGCCCCAGAATAAGTTACTAGGAGAAATCCTGGAACAGGCGGGGTTGGTTTCTGATAAACAAATACAAATAGCCCTAGCAGAGGGACAAGAAAATCATAAACTGCGAGTGGGAGAAATTCTGGCTTTACGTGGTTGGATCGAGCAAAGCACCGCCGATTTTTTTGCCGATGAGTGGTACAACCTAGTCAATCAGACCGAAAAACAACTCTTTGGCTATTACTTAGAGAAATCAGGATTATTAACCAAGCAGCAAACAACTTCCATCTTGAAAGAACAGCAGAAAATTTGGGTGAGATTTGGAGCGATCGCAATTCTGCAAGGTTTGCTCACGCAAGAAACCGTAAACTTCTTTTTAGAACAGTTATTTCCTCTAGAATTATTAGATTCCCCCTTTATTGGCAGAAAGATTACCGCCCCAGTCTCCAACCCTGTGATTCTAAAAACGACAAATACTAACATAGTCAGTCAATTGCCAGAACAACGATCTATTGTTAGCAGTAGCAATATGGATGATGATGATATTCCCTGGATTGGATAGGTGTGCTTTCCAGAAAGAGGCTTGATGACCTGAAGCGATCGCTCTTTCAGCAAAAGTGTCTGCTAGTTGCTAATTTACCAAAGCTCCGTTTTCGGCGAAAATATGTAAGCAAAAGGAATTTGTGTGTCAGGGGGAGGGGAGATCGAGGGAGAGTGAGTCAAACAAATAAATTAAGTCATCATCAGATTGAGACTAAAGATTATCATTGGTGTTTTTGGGCAAACGTCCCGATCTATCCCTATAGTCAGCGACGTACAATTCGGCGAGAAATCCTAGCGGACACAATCTGGACATTTGATCAGCTACAGGGCATTTTTTATGTGGTAGTACCAATTCGGATGACGGTGATTAAGCTAGATCAAGGTGGCTTGTTAGTATATGCTCCCGTCGCCCCCACTAAACAGTGCATCGATTTGGTACAAGAATTGGTAGCCAGCCACGGAGAAGTGAAATATATCATTCTGCCCACCATCTCTGGACTAGAGCATAAAAATTTTGTCGGCCCTTTTGCCCGCAAGTTTCCCGAGGCAACGGTATTTGTTGCCCCTAAGCAGTGGAGTTTTCCCCTGAATTTACCCTTAAGCTGGCTAGGATTTCCTACTAAACGTACCCAAGTCTTACCTGCTGATAGTAGCCAAACTCCCTTTGGTGATGAGTTTGATTACGCTATTTTAGGTGATATCGACCTGCGATTGGGTCAATTCGAGGAAGTAGCTTTTTTCCATAAGCGATCGCAAACTCTCTTGGTAACCGACTCAATTGTTTCGATTCCCGATCGCCCTCCCGAAATCATTGAACAGGATCTCTTGCCCTTGCTGTTTCATGCCCGCGAGAATGGTCGAGAAGCAATTATTGATACCCCTGAACATCGTCTTCAAGGTTGGCAAAGGATTTGCTTGTTCGCGATGTATTTTCGTTCTAGCGTACTGGATATACCTGATTTAGGTAAAATACTCCAAGATGCTTGGCGATCGCCTGATAAGTCTCCTCGAAACTACTGGGGTTTATACCCTTTTCAGTGGCAGGTTAATTGGCAACAGGCTTTTATTCGCTTGCGCCAAAATGGTCGCTTATTAGTCGCCCCAATCTTACAGACGCTAATTCTTAATCGCGCCCCCGAAGTAACCCTAAAATGGGCTGATATCGTTGCTAGTTGGAATTTTAGCCGAGTAATTCCCTGTCATTTTTCCGCTCCCGTTGCTGCGACTCCTGCCGAGTTTCGTCGTGCCTTTAATTTTCTGGAAGCAGATAGTCTAGAGAATTTACCCGAAGCTGATTTAGCAACTCTAAAAAAGATTGATGCTTTACTCTACAAACCTGGAATCGTGCCTCCTCCCCAGCCACCGTTGAGAAGTTAGGAAATTAGTGGATTAGGGTGAGTTTGAACAATACGATGACGGTTTAGAATACTTTAAGAAAGAGTGTTCAGTACAGGCGATGAAATATGGTTAATGTGGCTGTAATTGACTACGATACGGGGAATCTTCATTCTGTTTGCAAAGGTTTGGAGAAAGCTGGTGCAGTGCCACACATAACTAATGCTGCGGTCGATATTTTGGCGGCGGATGCGGTTGTCTTGCCTGGAGTGGGGGCATTCGATCCTGCCATGAGAAACATCAGAGAGCGCAACCTGGAAGCAATAATTAAACAAGCTATTGCCACAGGGAAGCCATTTTTGGGTATTTGTGTCGGACTACAGCTTTTGTTTGAAGGTTCGGAGGAGGGAGTAGAAAAGGGCTTGGGTATTGTTCCTGGTATGGTGCGTCGCTTTAAAAGTGAACCAGGGATCACGATTCCTCAAATGGGTTGGAATCAACTAGAGTTTAAACAACCCGATCATTATTTATGGCGAGATCTCCCGAGGGATCCTTATGTTTATCTAGTTCACTCGTTTTATGCTGAACCAGCAGAGTCCCAATTCAATGCAGCGATGGTGACTCATGGCTCCCAAACAGTCACAGCAGCGATCGCCCGCGATAATCTCATGGCAGTTCAGTTTCACCCAGAAAAATCTGCGGATAATGGGCTAAAGATTCTCTCTAACTTTGTTTCCCTGGTGCAAAATCAAAAAAGTTTCCCCCACCTTTAAAATTCCCGTAGGCGGACACTATGTTCGCTACAATTGTTTGGTGAACTAGACTCTGTAGACATCGAGTTCATGGTCGGCAGATGGAAAGGGTCAGGTTTTCCAACTCATCATCCGATGGATGGTTTACTGGAAGCTTTCAACTGGTATGGCCAAAGAATTTGTTTCAGCAGATCACGTTCATCCCTTGCTGTTTACCGATGGCAATAGTATTTTTAAGGTCGATCCTAACCCCACAGTGATGATTTTAGGACTTAGCTTTCCTTTACCTAAAAATGAAGCTGTGAAACCTATTTATAGCTCGATCATTAAAATGAAGGATGAATCAGTAATTATTGCCGAAACTCCCAGAGTTATAATTAGACATTTCTGTACCGAAAATTTTGCCGATCTAGCCCCAATTTTGGCAAATCCAGAAGTAATGAAATATTCTTTGGCGGGAGTACTAAGCAGCAATCAGACTCGAAAATTTATCCAAAAAATGCTTTGTCGATATGAGTCAGAAGGCTATGGATATTATGCAATTATTGATCGCCACAATACACAATTAATTGGTTACTGCGGTTTATTATTCTGCTTAATAGAAGGAAGTCGAAAAGTTGAAATAGGCTATAGATTAGATCCTCATTATTGGCAAAAAGGGTTAGCAACTGAAGCTGCAACAGCAGTAAGAGATTATGCTTTTAACCAGTTGAGTTTAAATGATCTTATTGCTTTAATTCAGCCAAAAAATATTGCTTCGATCAAAGTAGCAGAAAAAATTGGCATGAAATTTGAGCGCAATTATACCTTCAGCGGAATGCCAGTGAAAATTTATCGAATATTCAAACCTTAAGAAGAACGAGTTTTATGGAGAAACAATTACCTGATGAGAACCATGAGGGACATTGATTCGTCCAGCATACTGTAAACCGAGGTTTGGTTCGGGGTTAACGCGCCAGATATCTAACCCGCCTTGAGTAGAATCAAGATATTCAAAAGTCGCCACGATTAAATGCTCTCCTGTAGCATCAAAACTAATTCCCTCTGGTAAAACTCCTTCAAAGGGATAGTCTCCTACTTTCCTCAGCTGTCCAGAATTGGTATCTAATCTAAACAAAGAGACGGTTGCTTCTCTGGTAAAACGAGGCGAACTTGTCGGTAATGCCGTGTCTCTCATGTTGGCAGTGGCGACTAATTTACCATCTGGACTAATGGCAATTCCTTCCGAGGAGAGATCGCTTGCTACTGTTGTAATTAACTGATGAGAACGATTACGCGGAGCATACCCTGACGGATCGCCTAAACGAATTACTGAAACCGTACTCCTTTGAGTAGGTAACCTTTCTTCTAGAGAATGTGCCTCAAAATTACGTTTCCAGTTGGCAGTAAGATAGTATTTGCCATCGGCAGTAAAACGTCCGCTAAAGGGGTCTGCATCCACTGTCACAGGCTTACCCCAAGGCTTTAAGCTTACTTCCCCAGAGGTTTTATCCTGAGTAAATTCTAAAAATACAATATGGTTTTGACGATAAAGATTCAAAGCGAGATAGCGACCATTCGGATGCCATTCGACGTAACTAGCATTAAGTTCACCTTCTGTAGCAGAAATACCCAGATTTTCCAGAGAAATACTAATTGGCTTGCCCAGAGTAGAATCATTCACAGGGATAAATTGTAATACTTCAGATTCTCCTGAGTCGGTAGTAATTGCCAGCCATTTGCCACTGGGATGTACGTCAATTGCTTCAGGAAATTGAGCTATTTCTAAGCGATCGCGAATTTTGGGTTGTCTGGGATTGGTTAAATCTACCATTGTTAACCAACGTCCTGGAGGTAAATTTTCCCTGGTTTTTGTATCTGAGTTTCTTTGTCCTAAATACTCGATTACAAAGGCTGTATTGCCACCGGGAGCAAGAGCTAAAACTTCTGGTGGCGCATTTACTGAGTTGGAGACATTGAGAGAAACTGTTTCACTCCCCAAGGGTAAAGGAATAATTGTCAAAGCATCTTGGTAACGCGGATCTATCTTAGGAAGGCGATCGTCAACATAACTGCTGGCAAAAAAATCTCCGTCAGAAATTACTACTAAATGTTTTCCCTGTAGATTAATTTGTTCAGATTCTTGAGATTCAACATGGGCAATATTGAATAGCAGCACGGTGGCTAAAACACTGATTCCAATTGCCAAGTTACTAAGCAATTTCAAGCCGATTTTCATAACTGATTTCTCTCAGAACTTAGGATTTAAGGAATTAAAATTCATCTTAAAAGCAAGTTCAATTATTGCTGTTTCGTTTCCAATATGGCTTAATAACTAATAGTTATCACCCCATCTCTAAACATGGAGTTTCGCCAATTAACATACTTCATTGCTGTGGCTGAAGAATTGCACTTTGGTCGAGCAGCCCAGAGATTACACTTAAGCCAACCTGCACTAAGTAAACAGATTAAGGCTTTAGAAAACAGCTTAGAGATTAAACTGCTCGATCGCACTAAACATTGGGTCAGATTAACACCAGCAGGAAAGCAATTTTTAGCAACAGCACGCCATACTTTACAACAACTCGAACAGGGAGTAAAAGTCGCTCAACAGGTATCTCGTGGAGAAATAGGAAGATTAAGGATCGGCTTTACTAACCCCGCATTATTAACCGTCGTACCGAATATTCTGGAACAATATCGCGATCTTTATCCTAAAATTGAATTAACCCTGCTTGGGGGAGGAACAGAAACCCAAATCGAAGCTTTGCGAACCCATCAAGTTGATGTGAGCTTTGTTTATACCCCAATTCGAGAAGATAGTTTATCTGTCTATCCACTCTATGAGGAGACTTTTTTGCTTGCTTTACCTCAATCTCATCCTTTAACTAAACAACAGCAAGTGTCATTGAAGTCTTTAGCTAATGAATCTTTTATTCTCTACCCGCGATCGCTCGCTCCTGTACTTTACAATGAATTTTTACAGTGTTGCGCTCAAGCGGGATTTACTCCTAACATCGTGCAAGAAGGGGAAATGACTGACACTCGCTTAGGTTTAGTAGCGGCGGGGATGGGAATTGCTTTTATAATTTCTGGCTTGCAAAACCTACGTTTGAAAGGAGTAGTTTATAAACCGTTAGAAGATGCTTTTCCTCGGTTAAAATTAGCGATCGCTTGGCGACGAGAAGAGTCCTCAGTCTTGGTAGATGAATTTCTCAAAATTACTAAAGCGATCGTACATCCAAATATAGACTCGCTTGAACAGTTGAATATTTTGGATCGTGGGGAAATGGGGAGCTTATTTCAACCCTAGTTTTTTCCTTAACTCTGTTGCAGCCATAAATAATAACGGAGTAACAATTAAGCCTGTAATAATAAAATGTAGGGGAAAATGAAAATAAAAATACCACAAAATTAGGACTCCATAGGTAGAATCCATGTGATCGATAAAGTAAAACAACTTGCTATTTTCATCACCTGGAGGAATGTCTAAGCGACGTTTAATAAAAGAATTGGGTAATTCCGCTAGGTTAAAGATAAAACCAACGAGTAAACCAAATTCAATTAAGTTTAAGTTAGAAAATGAGATTGCTTGCCGAGAAAGAACAGGAAGTAATCTTTCTAATAAGTTTAATAAATAAACACTCGCTACCATAGAAAGGGGCAAGCTAATTAATCCCCGCCACTTTTTATTTGCCCCAAACCAAGCAGTTTGAATTGGAATATTTAAAGCCTGAAAGAGACTAGTTTTCCACAAAAAAGCTTCAATGGCTCCAGCAATAAATAAACTTAAAGCTAACCACAATAAATTCAAAGTATCTGGGAAAAAATATGTCCAATTCATTATTGAATCAAAAAAGCTAAATTACACTGACCCAAAATATCTTATTTTTTTTCTGTTAAGGATTTGCGAAAGATGATTTTATCTTCACCTGCTTGATAGAATTCGCGAATGCGTGCTTCTTCGTCATAACCGCACTGACGATAAAATTTCCTTGTACCCTCAAAAGTTTCCAGACTCGAAGTCTCCACAAGCATCACCCTCTCCCCCCGTGCTGTCAGTATTTGCTCGATATAATGCAACATAAAAGTACCAAGTCCTTGCCCTTGATAGTCAGGATGAACAGCAATCAAGTATAAGTTCCAAGTTCCCTCAGTCATTCGCTCTGGCGCACAGTAAGCGATCGCCACTGGTTTGCTATCTTCGCAAGTGAACCAAAATTCACTTCCACTTTCGTGATTAAAATAGCCTGAGATCATTTCATCCAGCATATCTGACGGAAACAAGTCATTAGCTTCAATTACTACTTTCAGCGCGGGTAAATCATTGGGCGTGACTGCTCGAATGTTTGTGTCTGTTTGCATAGTTGTTTCTCTGGGTTGAAGTTAGCAATCTTGAATCATATCGAACAATTAATCACTAAAAAATTGCCCCGCTAAATCAGTAATATCGGTTTCGGGTATTTCGGACTGTTGCCATTGCGCTACCGTATTCAAACTACCATCTAGAAACATACTTTGACAGGCTTTTCTTTGAATTTTACCGCTGGAGGTTTTTGGAATACTGCCAGTTTTGAGCAAGGATACGGCAAAGACATTAGCCATATTTTGTTCTCCTACCGCCAGACGAATTGCACCGATCACTTCCTCGGCATTGATGGTACGCAAATCAGTACGATTGACCTCATGAGCTACGACTAACTGTTCTTCGCCCCCTACATCAACACTAAAAGCTGCTCCATGATTGGGACGGAGGGCTGGATGACAGCTTTCAACTGTTTCTTCGATGTGCTGAGGATAGTGATTACGTCCCCAAAGAATCATCATGTCTTTAATTCGTCCAGTGATATAGAGTTCTCCGCCTTTAAGAAATCCCAAGTCTCCTGTACGTAGGTAAGTTTTATCGGGATAATCAGCTAAAGTTGCCTGAAAAGTAGCTTCGGTTTGTTCTTCCCTTTGATAATATCCTGCCCCAATACCTGCCCCTGCTACCCAAATTTCCCCAACGCGTTTCGTAGACGGCGCGGATGCGCCATCGCTTTCACACTGAATTTTAGGTTCAGGATCGACAATAATCACTTCGTCTCCTAACCAAGGATGACCACAACTAACGACGGCTTTGGCATTAGGATGTTCTGATGTTACTTCCACCACCTTGTCCTCTGTCAAAGCTTTTTTGTCGAGATGAGCAATATTCGGATATTCAGCAGCATTGATCCCCGTGACAAACAGGGTTGCCTCAGCCATGCCGTAACAGGGGTAGAAAGCTTCTTTTCTGAAGCCGCAGGGTTCATATAGCTGACTGAACTTCTCTAGGGTTTCTGCCCGTACAGGCTCCGCCCCTGTAAATGCCACTGACCAATGACTAAGATCTAAACTAGCCCGCTGCTCGTCAGTAATCTTTTGACAGAGAAGATCATAGGCAAAATTTGGCCCGCCACTGGTAGTAATTTGATATTTAGATAATGCCTGAAGCCAGAGAAAAGGGTTTTGTGCCAAAGCGATGGGTGACATTAATACCGCAGGTAATCCTGCAAACAACGGCTGCATTACCCCACCAATTAGACCCATATCATGGAACATAGGCAACCACATCAATATTTTAGTTTGGTCGTGATGACCAAAAGACTTGTAGATTACTTGAGAGTTGTGGAGTACATTACCATGAGTCACCATCACCCCTTTTGGTTGTCCTGTTGAACCAGAAGTATATTGCAAGAAAGCCAGGGTATCACCATCAATTTTAGGTGGCTGCCAGGAATCAGCTAAACTGAGATCTACGCGATCGCTCGCAATCCAGGATAAATCTTTAAGCTTGAGAGCCATTAAACCTACGGAAGGGTGAGCAAGCAACTGTCCTTTGACGCGATCGGCAAATTCTTGGGTAGTTAAAATAATTGAGGCTTGACAATCGACAATCCGATCTTGATACTGGCTAAGGGATTTAATATGCTGTCGGGGATAGTCGGTAACGGCAACAACTCCAGCATAGAGACAACCCATAAAAGCAGCAATAAACTCGATGCCAGCATTGTAGGGATAAACTAACAAAGCGCGATCGCCTGGTTTAACTTTAGCTGATAATTTTACTGCGATCGCTCGCGCCTGGAGGTCTAATTGTTGATAGGTACAGCTAGCGGATTCACGTTCGCCATCGGCTAAAAAAGTATAGGCGGTTTGGTAGGGTAAAATTGTCGATTTATCAAGTAAAACGTCTACTATGGTGGAATAATTTACCATTTGTTTACTATTCTTTAAACAATGACTGTAAGATTTCCCTATAATGTAGTCCAATAATGGAGGAAGATTAAACCGTGGGGAGCATAAAAGTAGCAATTGTCGGTGTAGGAAACTGTTCTAGTTCTCTTATCCAAGGAATCGAATACTATCGAGATAAAGGGGCAGAGGATGCTATTGGCTTGATGCACTGGGATTTAGGCGGTTACAAGCCTTACGATCTTGAAGTGGTTGCTGCGTTTGATATTGACCAGCGCAAAGTAGGAAAAGATGTCGCCGAAGCGATTTTTGCTCCTCCCAACTGTACAACTGTCTTCTGCGAAAACGTTCCCCACTCTGGTGTAACGGTGGAAATGGGAGCAGTGTTAGACGGTGTAGCTGCTCACATGAATGGTGCTGATGAAAAATATACTTTTGTGATTAGCGATCGCCCCGAACAGTCAAAAGCGGATATTGTCAACAGCCTTAAAGGTTCTGGTACAGAGGTTTTAGTCAATTATCTTCCCGTCGGTTCCCAAGAAGCCGTCGAGTTTTATGCGGAATGCGCTTTGGATGCAGGAGTCGCTTTTGTCAACTGTATTCCTGTATTTATTGCTAGTCAGTCTTTATGGGCAGAGAAGTTTAAGCGTCACGGAATCCCGATTATTGGCGATGATATTAAGTCTCAGTTTGGTGCTACCATCAGTCATCGTACTTTGGTCGATCTCTGTAAAAAACGCGGAGTCAAAGTTGAACGGACTTATCAGCTAAACACTGGCGGCAATACGGATTTTCGCAATATGCTCGATCGCACTCGTCTAGATTCTAAGAAGGAATCAAAAACCGAAGCAGTACAGGGAGTAATTGCCAAACGTTTAGAAGATGAAGATATTCATGTTGGTCCTAGTGATTATGTCCCTTGGCAAAAAGATAATAAGGTGGCATTTATTCGCATCGAAGGTAAATTGTTTGGCGATGTGCCAATGAATCTAGAAATGAGGCTTTCGGTGGAAGATTCCCCCAATTCCGCAGGGGTGGTGATCGATGCCATTCGCTGCTGTAAGGTCGGTTTAGATCGCGGTATTGGTGGCGTGCTGATTGCCCCTTCCGCCTACTTTATGAAGCATCCTCCCGAACAGTTTACTGATGACGAAGCTTATCAAATGACAGAGGCTTTTATTGTTGAACGGTAATTTTAGAATTTACGTCTAGTAGGGGACCTTTAGTTTAACTGCCTATCCGCAAAATCTGGTCTTAGAGCGATCGCCTTTTTCTTATATATAAGTGCGATCGCCTGTCCGCGATCTTATACATATTAATGCGACCACATTGATACACATCTTGCTAAAAATCTAATTCGCGTCAAACGTTATATATTCGCTGTATAGTTCCAAAAAGTTCCAAAAGCTCTTTGCTCATCTTCATCGTGATAGCTTTTGCGTAACATTGGTTGCTGAGTTAACAACTTATTTTCAAGCTGAATGTGTCACAGAATATAATAAAATACCTACTTGATAGCGAAAACTCATTATTTCTTAAAAGTCATCCTAAATCTTTGAGTCTGTAAATTACAAACCAATAAGATATTTAAATAAACACTGACTTATATTTCAGAGCTTATTGAAAATTAATAGTTATCGGAGAGATACCGCTCTCTGATAGACTTTGGACTTGAGAGAGCGTCGCTTCTTGATGAAGAGTGGTCTTAGGGGTTTTCCCCATGAACAACTTCATCGCTTTTAAAAGCAATTTAACAACAAGCAAATAGGGAGGAAAACCTTGCTGGAAACAACCCTCGGTTTAGAAATTATTGAGGTAGTAGAACAAGCTGCCATCGCCTCTGCCAAGTGGATGGGTAAGGGAGAAAAGGATACTGCTGATGAAGTAGCAGTGGAAGCAATGCGTGAGCGCATGAATAAAATTAACATGCGTGGTCGAATTGTGATCGGGGAAGGAGAACGGGACGATGCTCCAATGCTTTATATCGGCGAAGAGGTAGGGATCTGTACTCGTCCCGATGCTAAGGACTTTTGTAATCCTGATGAACTGATTGAGATTGACATCGCGGTAGATCCTTGTGAAGGAACTAACCTCGTTGCCTACGGACAAAATGGTTCGATGGCAGTTTTGGCTATTGCCGAAAGAGGCGGATTATTTGCGGCACCTGATTTCTACATGCGAAAGCTGGCGGCTCCCCCATTAGCTAGAGGTCACGTGGATATCAATAAATCTGCTACCGAAAACCTCAAAATTCTTTCAGATTGTCTCAATCGCTCAATTGAAGATTTAGTGGTAGTGGTCATGGATCGCGATCGCCATGAAGGTCTGATCAAGGAAATTAGAGCTGCTGGCGCGCGCGTTAGATTGATTGCCGACGGTGATGTTTCTGCTGCTATTTCCTGTGCCTTCTCTGGGTCTAACATCCATGCTTTGATGGGTATCGGTGCTGCTCCTGAAGGGGTGATCTCCGCAGCGGCAATGCGCTGTTTGGGAGGACACTTCCAAGGACAGTTGATCTACGATCCTGCGGTGGTTAAAACTGGCTTGATTGGTGAAAGCAAAGAAAGCAATCTAGAGCGATTAAGCTCGATGGGGATTACTGACCCCGATAAAGTTTATGCTGCTGAGGAACTGGCTAGTGGTGAAACCGTGCTGTTTGCTGCTTGCGGTATTACCCCTGGTACTTTGATGAATGGTGTTCGCTTCTTTAAAGATGGTGCCAGAACTCAAAGCTTGGTAATCTCCTCCCAGTCCAAAACTGCACGTTTTGTAGATACAGTGCATATGCTTAATCAACCCAAAAATCTCCAGTTGAGATAAGGGGGCTTTGCCTCAGCTATAAGCTATAAGCTTGATCAAAACTTGTAGGCTGAGGATCTAGACTTTCAGGACTGAACACTTTAAAGATATGTAAATCCTGTCGAAGTAAAGATCTCGTTGGCACGTTAAACAAGGTATAAATTGATATAGGTAAAAGGCAACTAGTAAAAGAAACATCTTCTACTGTTGCCTTTTTATTACCTGCATTTTTTAGAAAAAACTCGATAAAAAATCCTTAGAGATAAAAAAGTTTTGCTTTGATTCCCCTATTCGAGAACTGATTAAAGCAGGATTTGCAAAAAACATAATGAATATTGTAGTTGTTGGTTTAAGTCATAAAACTGCCCTAGTGGAAGTACGGGAAAAACTCAGTATTCCCGAAGCACAGATTGAAGAAGCGATCGCTCAACTCAAAAGTTATCCTCACATTCAAGAAATAGCCATCATCAGTACCTGTAACCGTCTAGAAATCTACGGCGTAGCTAGCGATCTGGAGCAGGGGGTCAGGGAAATTAGCCAGTTTTTGGCAGATAAAGCCAAGATTTCCCTCAGAGCATTGCGCCCTAATCTGTTTACTCTCTTGAGAGAAGATGCCCTGCGTCACCTGATGCGTGTTTCCGCCGGTTTAGAGAGTTTGGTCTTAGGGGAAGGACAAATCCTGGCACAGGTCAAAAAAACCTACAAGCTAGGGCAGAAATATAAAGGCTTAGGTCGGCTTTTAGATCGCTTATTTAAACAAGCAATTTCTACAGGCAAAAGAGTTCGGAGCGAAACTAGTATCGGTACAGGAGCAGTTTCCATAAGCTCCGCAGCAGTGGAACTCGTCCATAGCAAAGTTGACAATCTACCCGACTTTAACGTTACGATTATTGGCGCTGGTAAAATGGCGCATCTGTTGGTGAAACACCTGCTTTCCAAGGGTGCTACCAAAATTGCGATCGTCAACCGCTCTCATCTGCGCGCTCAAGAACTCTGTAGTAAGTTTTCTCAGGTGGAAATTAAGATCTATCCCCTGGGGGAAATGATGCAAGCGATCGCCACTGCCGATCTTGTCTTTACTAGTACTGGAGCAACTCAACCCATCATCGATCGCACCAAATTAGAAGAGCATCTAACCCTAGACAAGGACTTGATGTTAGTAGATATTTCCGTTCCCCGTAACATCGATGCCAACGTCAATGAAGTTGGCTGCGTCAGCGCCTATAATGTAGACGATCTCAAAGCTGTGGTGGCAGCTAATCAAGAAACCCGTCGCCAGATGGCTCAAGAAGCCGAAGTGATTATTGAACAGGAAGTTGCCAACTATCTGCTTTGGTGGCGATCGCTAGAAACTGTTCCCACTATTAGCTGTTTACGCAACAAAGTGGAAACCATTCGCGAACAGGAAATGGAGAAAGCCTTGTCCCGTTTAGGTTCGGAGTTTGGCGAAAAGCATCAGGAAGTAATTGAGGCTCTCACCAGAGGGATTGTGAATAAGATTCTCCACGAGCCGATGGTTCAGTTAAGAGCGCAACAGGATATAGAAGCTCGTCGTCATTGTCTGCGGTCATTGCAAATGCTGTTTGATTTGGATACAGAAGAGCAATATAGTTAGTTCGGAGTTCGGAGTTCGGAGATTTTTCGTAGGTTGGGTTAGCGACAGCGTAACCCAACGGAAACTTGTGCTGTGTTGGGTTTCATTCTTCACCCCAACCTACTAACCCTTCGGAATTATAAATAAATGTAACAAAAACTAAAGACAAACAGAATTAAATCACAAAATGGATTGCTGCAAGCTGCCATTTACGATCAGGTGGAGTAGAATTGAGTCGCCAAACAAAATATTTCTTTGAATACAGCCACTTTCTCATTAGCTTTTCGGGAGCTTTTTGAGGATGAAACTGATAGTTTACTAACTTATATAGAAACTGAAGTTAGCAAAGTATAACCTACTAATTTGAGTTGTACAGCCAGAAAAACTTCAATTAAACAAGCAAGTTTGTAACTAAGCAGTAATTAAAAGAAATATCTAAACCAACCAGTTAAAGTCGTAAATTAATCGGAAATTAGCAATATGTTTGATACTCTAAAAGAATTTTTTGGGATTGAAAACGGATACGATGGCGAAGATGAGGATTACGTCGAGTACGATCCTGCTCAGGAAGAAACGGAGTCTCAGGCTTTTCTTAATTCTGCTCCCACTAGTAATCAGCCAGAATTAACTAAAGTTCCTCCCAGCAACCAGAAAAATAACCGCAAACAAGAAATGAAGATGAGCAATGTAATTGGAATGCCAGGATTAGCCAACGGCAATTCAGAAGTGGTAGTTATTGAACCCCACTCTTTTGAAGAGATGCCTCAAGTTATTTTAGCCTTACGCGATCGCAAGTCAGTAGTGCTAAACCTCAACATCATGAATCCTGAAGAAGCACAAAGAGCCGTAGACTTCATTGCTGGCGGTACTTACGCTATGGATGGACATCAAGAGCGAGTTGGGGAAAGCATCTTCTTGTTCACTCCTAGCTCAGTTAAAGTTAGTAGCTTGAACGGAATTCTCAAAGATGTACATACTCCAGAAGCTCATGTACGTCGCACACCGACCGCGCCTGAAGCTTGGGGACAACAACCCCAGGTTGCAGCTCAGTAAGTTCAATGAAAATTAAGTTGAGATAGTATTATTAGATCATGAAATCTAATAGTATTCGCCTCAGTATCATCGGTGGCGGGGTAATGGCAGAAGCAATATTATCCCGCCTTTTAGTGCAACAAGTTTTTACGCCTAGTAGCGTCTTAGTCAGCGAACCTCAAGCCGCAAGAAGAGATTATCTGGCTCAGAAATATCAAGTCCAAGTAACAGCAGCCAATCAAACAGCCATCTCAGAGGCGGGGATTTTATTACTGGCGGTCAAACCCCAAATACTGGATCTAGTGGTGGCGGATCTTACCCCTAATCCTCAGAGTACGGTGATTTCCATTCTGGCAGGAATAACGATCGCTAAACTAGAGCAAGCCTTTCCTCAACAGCCTGTAATTCGTGTCATGCCCAATACCCCCGCTACAGTAGGTGCAGGCATGACGGCGATCGCCCCAGGTACATCCGCTCAACCAGAACATCTTGCCCAGGCTAAGTCGATCTTTGCTGCGGTAGGGGAGGTAGTAGAAGTAAGTGAATCCTCAATGGATGCAGTAACAGGATTGTCGGGTTCGGGCCCAGCTTTTGTCGCCCTGGCCATTGAAGCCTTAGCCGATGGTGGTGTTGCTTCAGGATTGCCCAGAGCGATCGCCTTACAGTTAGCCACCCAGACAGTATTGGGTACAGCCACCCTAGTTAAACAGACAGGAATACATCCAGGAGTGCTGAAAGATCAGGTGACCAGCCCTGGAGGAACCACGATCGCAGGAGTTGCTAAACTAGAAAGCGTCGGATTTCGCTCGGCGTTGATTGAGGCGGTAAAGACGGCTACTGCCAGATCTCAAGAATTAGGACAACAATAAAATGGTTTCATCAAGTAACAGGCTGACCATCGAAGAGTTTTTAGAACTGCCCGAAGGGGACTTGCCTTACGAATTAATCAATGGTCAAGCTATCCCTAAAATGTCTCCCAAATATTTTCATTCTGCCGTGCAAGCTGCCTTAATCATTCTGTTGCAAGCAAAGTGTAAGTGTCAGGAAAAAGGGCGAATTTATCCAGAATGGGGAGTTAAACTACAGAGAAATAAGCTTGATTGGATTCCTGTTCCTGACTTGACCTACATTTCTGACCAGAGACTTGGAGTAGATTGGATTTTAGATGAAGCTTGTCCTGTTGCACCAGAATTAGTGATCGAGATAATTTCTCCTGGACAAACCTTTGGCGACATGACAGAAAAAGCTACAGACTATTTACAATCGGGGGTTAATCGAGTTTGGTTAGTAGATACTAAATCCCAGAGCATCACCGTATTTTATCCTGATGCCCTACCCAAAACTTTTCGGGGAACATCAGTCATAACTGATGAACTACTGCCAGAATTAGCAATCACTCCCCAAGCTATTTTTCAACAGGCGGGATTAGCCTAAAAAACGCGATCAACTTTTCCCCAACTCCGAACTCCTAATTCCGAACGTTGCCGATGCTCCTGCTTGTCGTAATTTTCGAGTCATCTGCAACCCAATTACTGAGATGGCTAACCATTGTCCCAGAAGAGTCCAAGCGATCGCCCCAGCAGAAACAGACTCTGTAGCAGCAATGGGGACAAAACTCCACAGCCAAACTTGAGGAAAGCTTTGGAGGGTAATCTCCGCTACTCCTAAGACGATGGGGGGCAAGACAATCATTGATGCTACCGTCACGATTGACCAGACGGCTCTTTTGCGGTTTTTAATGGTAAGCAGAAATTGCGCGATGATCCCATAGAGCAAGATACTCGTGGCACTCAAAACAAATCCCCAGAAAATAGCTTGTTTGTTTTCAGGCAGAATGATGTAGATAGAAGGAGTAATAAAGATGATGGCGATCGCTAAATTAATTGCCAAGGCGACGGTTGAAGGGCTATTGTTCCCCAAGACTAGTTCTTTCCAGAGGGAGTTACCTTTCCCTGTCTGATGACGATAACGCGTCCAATCATAGAGGGTTTGACGATGAGGACTGAGGGCAAAGATTAGTCCTAAACCAAATAAACCGAGACAAACTTGTAAGGCAAGAAAATTGCTGCTGATGTGATCGGTACTGTTTACGGGTAGATCTCCAGGAAAATTGGGGGCATCTGGTTGCAGGGTAAAACCCAGAGCCATCAGGGTAACCCAAGCGGTGAGCCAATAGCTATGAACCTTGCTGAGGATAGTGGCTTCAGGATTATGAAAACGGCGTTTTAAGATTGACCAACACCAATATGTCCACAGACTAAAGTTGAAGCAGATCAAACCGATGCCCACAGAGGCTTTTGTCCATAAAGCTTGTCCATAAAATGATAATTCCCCTAAATTGTCTAGGGTCAAAAAATTAATGCTACCAAAAGTTAATTGAGCAGCGTCAACTAAGTAAGTTAACACTGTACCTGGATTAAAGAGCATCATCCAAGACAAAAAATTGTCTAGGGGCAAATAGCTATGAAATAAGGCCGCGGTGGAAAATGCTAGGGTCAATCCCATTAAACCAGCGAATAACCAAGATGTGATGCCTGAACCGCCGACTCCAATAAAACTCCAGAGTAGTGCTAGAGAGTAGAAAAAACTACAGCTAACCAAGATCGTAAAATCAAAAGCCAGAATTAAACTTAAGGGAATGTGCGCCTGCAAACCTGCTATTAAGTGCAAGGGGAACAAGCAAGCGATCGCAATATAAAGTAGGATCGGCACTCCCAGAATTTTGCCCAGTAAGATACTGCTAGCGGATTTCGGAGTTAGACGAATAAAGTTGAGGGTGCCTCGTTCTTCTTCTTGCACCATGTCGGCAATCAGCATATAAGTACCGACTACCAGCAGAGCAAAAATACTAATAATACTGAGAATAATTAATAAATTTAGCCACCATAGTTGCCAGTTAATCGCCCACTCACCCACATCATTTTGGGTATAACACACGTCATTACCCAACTCATTGTAGATAATGGTCATGGCATAGCGACCACATTGTCGTCCTGTTTCCTCCAGATCGGGTAATTGTCCTAGAAGGTAAATGACCGCCATGAACTGAGTAGTTACGGCGATCGCCACTGACATCACGATATTTTTAGTTTTGAGCTTGCCTTGAATCTCTCGAAACCACTGGGGATTAAGTTCTAAAAGTGTTGACCAGGAAGAACTGGGGAGGCGAAACAGTCTAATATTTTGGTTCATAATCTTGATTTATCTAAGAAGTCTGCTAACGAACTCAGTGGTCTGGATTTTGAGAACTGGATAAACTGTTACTATCTAGCTTCTGCAAAGTAAAACCATAGCCCATGGCGTTAATGATAGTGTTCACCGTATCAAATCCTGGCTTTGCCTTCTCAGAAAGAGCTTTTTGAATGCCATTACGGGTGATCCCACTTTCTTCTGCCAGCAGAGAGATACCTTTGACACGGGCAATCATCCTCAAGGAAGACAATAGGGCAGAGGTGCAGCCATCCCTAGCATATTCCTCAAAAGCAGTAGCAAGATAGCTTTCTATTTCTTCTGGATGAGCGCGATAATAAGTTTCATCAAGCTGATTGATACTACGGTATTCACGTTTTCTAGCCATGATCTTGATATTCCTTCCAATATGTTTTTGCGGTTTTAATGTCCCGACTTTGACTACTTTTGTCCCCTCCACAGAGCAAGATAATAATATTGCCTTTGTCCTCTCCGAAATATATACGGTAGCCCGAACCAAAAAACATTCTTAATTCTAAAACTCCTTCTCCTACAGACTGGCAATCTCCAAATAAACCGCTTTCAAGTCGCCTCAGTCTTACTCTAATTCGTTCTACTGTTTTACGATCTTTCAGGCTGGCAAGCCAGAGGGTAAATGGCTCGTTGCCATGCTCATCGATGTATACTAGAACGGTTTTAGGCTGTATTTCATGAGTCATGATGCAGTTTACACCAACCTATTATATGCATACAATTATATGCAATAGATTATATAAAGTGTGTCATCATCTTGACTCGTCTAAGAAGTCTGTTGATGTCCTAGTTTGAGGAAGATTGATTCGAGATCTTCTTGGCTGGGGTGAAATTCCGTGAGGGGAATATCTGCTAGAATGAGCGATCGCAACAGTTCAGCGCAATCTGATGCTCCTCCCTGAAAGTCAAGCTTGAGACGATGATGATCAATTACCTCCCAACCATTTACTAAAGGATGGTGACTTAGTTGCTGCTGTAATGCTTCCATCTTACCCAAAGTGGCTAGGGTAATTTGGGGACGAGATAATCTTTGATATAGTTCGGCTAAAGCAGTACTTTCCACTAAAAAGCCTAACTCCATTATGCCAACGGAAGTGCAGAGTTCAGCTAAATCACTCAGGACATGGGAGGAAATCAGAATCGTCATTCCCGCTTCTTGTAAAACCTTGATAATCTGGCGAAATTGCTGTCGAGCGATGGGATCTAGACCTGAAACAGGTTCATCTAATAGCAACAGAATCGGCTCATGAATAATCGTGCGCGCCAGACTTAAACGCTGCTTCATTCCTCGCGAGAGAGTAGCAATCAGACTGGTACGTTTATTTTCTAACTGGACTAGTTCCAATACTTCTTGGATGCGACGGCTGCGTCTTGGCTGTTTCAACAGATATAGCCGAGCAAAATAATCGAGGTAATCCCCCACCGTTAAATCATCGTAGAGAGGGAAATCATCGGGCAGATAACCAATACGCTGTTTTAACACAGGATTAGAATCATCCCGCAACAGGCGATCGCCATGAAGATAAATCTCCCCTGTGGTGGGTTCTTCCGCCGTCGCCAACATTCTAATTAAAGTAGTCTTCCCCGCACCATTGGGCCCAATTAAACCATATACTTCCCCAGCTTGCACTTGCAGATCGATATCGTTTACAGCAATATAACCGTCAAATCTTTTAGTTAAACCGTAGGTGGCGATCGCTAATTCCTTCATAAACATTAAGTTGAGGGAGGTAAGTATTACGGATTAACTCTTAAAGACAGGCTATCTTAAAATAGCAATTATATTTACTATATTTACCGCCCAGTAAGTTAAAATTAAAGTCAGTAGACGGGTCGCCCCATCTACTGCTCTACAAAACGGTACGTGAACCTTTCAATTCATACCGCTCCTCAATAAAACGGCTGTTGTCATCAGTACGTCTAAGACTTACGTGATT
>Ga0114940_10000372_pt1 | contig 22628 bp, 22 predicted proteins | sample ColdCreekSource_FD_87195 | JGI IMG/M metagenome (GOLD analysis project Ga0114940, IMG submission 87195) | Groundwater microbial communities from Cold Creek, Nevada to study Microbial Dark Matter (Phase II) - Cold Creek Source | ecosystem: Environmental > Aquatic > Deep subsurface > Groundwater ... | reverse complement strand
TTAACATTAGAGTGAATTTAATTTACTATAAAAGTATAGCACAAAAAATAATATAATGGCATTCATCCCGACGCTTAAGTTATCACTTAAAGCGCGGGGCTTCTGCCAAACGCAGCTAAAATTAAACATCCGTACTGTTCGGCTAGAGCTAACAGTTGCTGTCGATGCTGGAGGGTGGTGGTGATACCTGTTGGGTTTTGAAAGGTAGAAACAGTATAGATTAATTTAGGACGATGGCTTTGCAGATACTGTTCTAAAAGTTCTAGATTCATCCCCGAACTCTGCATGGGAATATCAATAATTTTTGCACCGATATTCTCGATAATGTCTAAGGTGCCATAGTATGTTGGACTTTCCGTTACAATCCAGTCTCCAGGTTGAAGATAGTGATTCATGACTAGAGATAATCCTTGCTTGGAACCGTTAGTAATGATTAAATCATCAGCAGAAATTTCTAATCCTAATTGAATTAGCATTTTTGCCGTCTGCTGTCTGAGGGTTTCTTGTCCTTGGGGAAAATCATAATTAAATAAGGTTTCTGTGACTTGTTTCATCGCTCGTCTGGCGTGACGTTGTAAGTCTTTTAAACCAGATGAAATAGGAAAGCCACTACTAAAATCGATCGCCCCAGGTTTGGTTTTTACCTGAACTGAGAGTTGATAAATTTCCATGAAGGAAATACTCTTATTTTCTGGAATAACTACCTCTTGAATCGGCGCAAAGTTGGATTTTGTCGGTTGGGAAGTTGTAGAAATTGGATTGACAAAATATCCTGCCCCAGGACGAGCATGTATTAAACCATCTGCTTCCAGGATGCTGTAAGCCTCAATTACCGTTAGTTTATTGACTTGAATAGTTTTAGCTAAAGCACGAATTGACGGTAGGCGATCGCCTGCTTTGAAAGTTCCTGATGCGATTAAACGGTTTAAGCGATCGCGAATTTGGAGATAAATTGGTTTGGCTGCCTGACGGTCAATAGGAATCTTCATGTTTTAGCATTTAGCATTTAGCCTTACGTCTTCCGCAATCTTAGGCGATTTGGCGAAGATCATCCTGGTACAGTTTTGAGTGGTTTTGACTAGAACAGTTGTTAGCAAGTAAAAATTGTACTAGTAAAAGTCTGACTTTTCTGTACCTTACCATCGAGTTTCTAATCATTAATACTGTTGATTAATCATCTTCCTCGCAATTAATTAATGGCTATCACTAAGGAATTATGGGGCTGGTTATATGGTTTTTTAGGAGTACTAATCTTTAGTCTTACTTTGCCTGCAACTCGGATTGCTGTATCGGAATTAGACCCAGTTTTTGTCGGTTTAGGTCGAGCCGTGATTGCGGGGAGTTTAGCTGTAATTTTACTGACGATAACTCGGCAATCTATACCACCTAGAAAATTCTGGTTGAGATTTGCAGTGGTTGCCATCGGTGTTTTTAGTATGTTTTTGGGCTTTTTTGCTTGGTATCAAGGACTTGTTTGGGGCGGGATTGCCAAGGTGAGTCAAATACAGTTACTACAACCATTTTTAACCATTTTAGCTTCCGCAAGTTTACTCCATGAAGCCCTGACGATTCGCACCAGTGGTTTTGCCCTGGGGGTAATTATTTGCGTGGCATTAAGCAAACGTTTTTGAAGGTATTTCAACTCATGAATAACTATGTGATTCCTATCATCGCCAGAATTGGCAGATATCTAGCCAAAAGTAGAGTAGAACCTGAGATTAAACAGAAATGCGATCGCTTTGGTAATACGTACTGGCGAGTATATGAACCCATTTCAGGTTTTCAATGTTCTTTTAATTCCGAACAAGAAGTGCGATCGTGGCTAGAAACTCGCTACTATCATCTCAGATAACTTCCTGGGGTTAACTTGCTCTGTCCAATTGTTGACGACCATTTTGGATAATTGACAACATCTGTTGTATTTTTTGTTCGATATCCCCCAGAACATGATCAGCATAATCATCAGCACCTGTTTGGATGGCATAAGATTCGGCGATCGCATTTTGACGTAACTCTGCCACTTCTTGGAGAGTAGTCTGTTTAAGATACTCACATTCTTGTTCAGTTTTGAGTCTTACCCTAGCTCCATCTAACTCGGCTTGGCGCAAAATGGTTGAATCGTGCAAAATTTCCTTCGCTTCTGCTTGCGCCGATTTTACCAATTCCGTCGCGTATTTTTCTGCCTCAGCAATGATTTGCTGTTTGCGGTTAGCAATGGCGATGGCAGTAGCCAAATCTACAGGCAAATGTTCTTTAATTTGATTTAGCTGATAAAGAAAAACAACTCGATCTATCACCACAAATTCAGTCAGTGGGACATGAGTACTATTAATAATTAGTTCTTCTAAGGCATCCAACTCAATTTCGATATTAAAACCTAGTTCTGGCTGTGGAAGAATGGCTTCTGGTATCCCTAGGGGAACTGTAGGAGACTGAAGATAATTAGTTGGCAACATTAATATAAGCAAATATATTGGACTCTTTGAATTTATTTCTAACTCAAATTGCCTCTAATCGCCAACTTATTTTCGACTTTTTTACTTTGCTTGTTTAATTTGCTTTTTTACTCAGGAAATATCATTTATTTTAATAGCTTAGATTAAGCTTTTATCTTGCTCTTGATGATATTTTTGCTCCATATCTTTCGCAATATTTTGTGAGACTAAATGATCAATTGCGCCGCCAAATTGAGCAATTTCCTTGACAATACTACTACTCAAAAAACCATATTCTTTGTTAGTAGCTAAAAATATGGTTTCAATTTCTTGATTGAGGGTTTTGTTGGTGTGTGCCATCTGTAATTCTTTTTCAAAATCAGACAGAACTCTCAAGCCTCTCAGTAATACTCCAGCGTGGTGTATTTTTGCATAATCTACAGTTAAGCCAACAAAACTATCTACTTCTACGTTACTAATATGTTGAGTGCATTGTGTAATTTGCTCAATTCTTTTTTCCACAGTAAATAATGGTTGTTTACTAGGATTAGAAAGCACCGCCACTATAACTTTATCAAAAAGTTTTGCTCCTCTTTCGATAATATCAATATGACCCAAAGTAATCGGATCAAAGCTACCTGGATAAGTTGCGATCATAAATTTAAATTCTTTAATTATTTTTGATTTCAGCTTTCAACTGGTATTTCATCATATTCTGGAGTTAGTTGAAATAGCATAAATAGTACTTTGATAAAACTGGCGATCGGTACAGCTAAAATCAAGCCTAAAAATCCTCCTAACTGTGCGCCAACGAGCAGAGAAACTAAGACTAAAACAGGATTTAGTCCCGTAAATTCTCCTAGTAAACGTGGGGCAATAACACTTTCTACTATTTGCTCAATTACGAAAGAGATTGCTAAAACTTTTAGACCTAGCCAAATACTTTTTAGAGCCATTAAAAAGCTCACTAAGCTGATACTTAAAGCTGCTCCAAAGGGAAACAAAGCCATTAAGCCCACCACTAAGCCAAACAACAAGGCAAAGGGGATTTGAATAATTAAAAAAGTAATGGTAATTGAAACCCCCATCACTGAAGCTACGGTCAACTGTCCCACAAAATAGTTGTTAAAAGTGCGTTTGAGAGCATCGCGAATATTTTGTCGAGAAGCACTAGGGAAAAATTGGAATACATCCTCCCACAATTCATTGCCGTGAAGCAGCATATAAAAAGTTAACACAATGGTTAATAGTAGATCTAAGAGACTACCGACTACGGAGAAGAAGCTGCCTAAAATCTGACCACTTAATTGTTGTAATTGATAAGTTATTCGAGTTAGAGAATCCACCACTAAACTACTGATACTGAGGGGAAGATTCCGCTCCTCTGCCCAGGCTTCAAAGACTTGAGCTTGTTCACTACCAGAAGCGACATAGCTGGGGAGGCGCTCCAGTAGACCATTAAGCTGATTCAACAGGATAGGAATTACTGTAACGCCAATGATGCCTAACAGCAAGATGCCAATCAACAACACTAGTAAAATGGCGATCGCTCTAGGGACATTACGCTGTTCAATAAAGCGGACAGGGTAATCTAAGATAAATGACACCAGAGTCGCGGTGATGAAGATGGTGATCAGAGATTCAAAATATTCAAACGCTAAGATGATTAGCCAGCCATTTAATACCAGTAAGGGAACAACTAGCCCGATAGTCAGCCATTTCGGTAACTTAGAGATTCTTTCGATCATGTTTTTGGTATAGACAGCAGGATTAAATATATCAACTTATCTTAGAAATAAGTAAGCTGATTTGAGCATTTTAAGCATTTTATATTTAATTGCTCTTCCCTGCTGCTCATTACCCTCACAAGAGAACTGAATCTCAGGCTAATAATGCAACTTCATTTGCTTAACTTTTTTGGAGTTTAAGAATACCAGTGGTCTTAGAAGCAGTTTGAACAAAATTAATCCAGACTGTAATTCATTGGGAATTTTGCGGGTTTCCCATTGACCAGGGCGACAATACAGAAGTTCTACTAATTCACGGTGTTGCTCTGTAGTGACATTTTGAAATTTAACAATCGCATTTAAAGCGCCATCTACAGTACAACTACGAGTTACCCTGCCAGAGACAACTAAGATTTCTGGGATTAGTTCTACCATCACATTCGTAGGCAAATGAACCGCTGGATCGAGAACTATTTCTACTCCTTCCTCCGAGATTTTCTGCGTTTTGCCTTCGTAAACTTCGCGATCGCCATAAAGATTAACTGCTTGCTTGCGGTTGTACCATTCATACAAACTAAGTTTGGGCAAATCCAACAAAGTCATCATGGCAACGGCAATAGTGATTAGATTATAGGCACCCCAGACCAAACCTAAGCTCATGCCAGTTTCGGTAAAATTGAACAGGCTAATGGAAAAACTAATTAGAGTTGCCCCTAACAAGACGGTCATGGGCATAGCCAAAGACCAATTATAGTTAAACTTGTCCCTAGCCATGCCTTTGGGGGTAACGATAAAACCTTTGCCAAAAGGATTTAATAATACTTTGACGACGGTGAACAAGACGGGAATTGCCTGAACAATGGAGTAAATATCAGACAAGAGGATTGAACGCGATCGCCTGTTCAGCCAGGAAAACACCGACAGCAACAGCACATAGTAAGGTAGGGTTACATATAAAGTTTCAGGTAAAGAAGTATTAATGGGGTTTAACTGAGCGAAAGTACTAATGATGGGGACAAAGAGGAAAAAGACACGGGGAAAACAGGTCAACCAATGGGCTAAACCTTCCAGGTGAGCCAATCTTTGCCAAGGATTTAAACCTGGGATCGTCAAGGGATTGGACTTAATAAAGAAGGCTTGGAGAGTGCCTCGTCCCCAGCGTAACCGCTGGTCAATATGCGCTCCAATGCTTTCGGCCGCTAACCCAGCACTCAGTTTTTCACTTAGATAGGCAAGTTCGTAACCTTTAGCTGACAAGCGAATTCCTGTAAAATAGTCTTCACTAACTGAATCTGTGACAAAATAATCTATTTCTTGCAGCGCACTGCGTCTAGCGATAAAAGATGTTCCCGCACACACTACACTACCAGCCCCGTCTCTAATTGGCTGGAGATAACGGTAGAAAACTTCTTCTTCTGGAGTTAAAACATTCTCTAAACCTAAGTTACGAGCAATGGGATCAGAATTATAATAACTTTGGGGAGTCTGCAATAAGCCTATGTTAGAGTTGTGAAAGAAGCCGACGGTGCGTTCTAAGAAATTAGTTGTGGGTACAAAATCCGCATCGAATACCACCACTAATTCGCCGTGGGTTTGTTTTAAAGCGTTATTGAGATTACCAGCCTTAGCATGGGAATTATCTGGTCGAGTTAGGTAATGACAACCTAATTCCTGGGTTAGTTCTCTTATGCTCTGTCTTCGGGTATCGTCTAGAACATAAATCTGCTTATGTTCGTAGTTAAGTGCCTGACAACCCATGATGGTTCTTTTGACAATGAAGTCAGGCTCATTATAGGTGGGAATCAGGATGTCTACGGTAGGATTGTAACGACCTTCTTTAACGGCAATGCTGCAATGATCTGCTTGCTTAGAGCGACTTTTAGCAGTGAATAATAACAACAACTGAAATGCAGTACCAATCATGGCTAATAGTTCCATGCCTAGTAGGGTAATGCTAAAGATCCCATCTACGGGATTTGCAACATTAAGACTGCAAAAAGTACGCCAGGCAAAATAGCGGACAAATAAGATAAGACACAGCCCCCCCACTAAACGTTGGGACAAAACTGTAGGCTCAGGAAACAGTTTCATCACTACTTGAGCTACCAAAAACACAATTAAGGTTGGCACTAACAAATAGTAATTATTGCCCAAGTTCGGCGGCATCAGCCATTGAGGAGGATTAGACTGAATTAAATGGAGTCGCACAAATAATTCTGTAACGTGACTGTTGCCCAATAACCAAGAAATGGCGATCGCGCCTACAAAACCTAACGCTGATAAGATTAGTAAAGTAGGAAGTTGAAGGGGAAAATTTAGCCATGATTTCTGTGGCTTATAGATCCCACTTCCATTTCCCGATACGGGCTTAATAGTTTGCATTATTTAATTAGAATTACCCTACCGTTTCAAGTGAGGCTAGCTTAACAAAAGATATGTAAATTTCTCGTTAACATAAGGCATGACTTTCAAGAATTTATGATAGGTTTCCTGAAAATATATTTATCGTTGCCTGTAAGCAGTTTGACTAACCAGCGACAGCCTCCATCCCACAGAGCGATCGCGAGTATCTGAAATGCGCTACAAATTGGTAAATTGTTTGTATAAAAAGTAACTTACGATTCTAGTAAATATTACCTTGACATTAATATTTGATTGCTAACGTAATTACCTGGCTGGAGTCTGACTATTTTAAATTTAACTATAAGATTAACTATATTTTTTAACCAGTTTATTGTTTATTTAAAGACCAATCATAATCTAAATATTTAACATGATAATCTTCTTGTTCTAAAAACATTTGTGATCCAGGATCTAATGTCGGATTAAGGTAATTTAAAACTGCTTGTTGTAGCGAGTTACCCTTGAACTTGTCTTCGATACCGTAGGTCTGTTCAAAATCTTGACCGTACCATTTAAAGATCGAAGATAGATAAACTTTCTGCTCTTTTCGATCCAAACTAAAGCCTTGGGGACTAGCAGCAAATCTAGCAGTTTGAGCGCTTAATTGAGCATCTAAAGTAGTGGGTAAATAAGGCTCATTGCGTAAGATCGGACAACTTATGGCAGCACATACTAATGCCACATGAATTCTGGGTTCGTTGAAGTTTTTGCGGAGTAGATCATGCTCGATATTATCTAGAGTTATTGTTTCCCCTGCTAAGGAAAATTCCCGCCGATTCCAAACTCCAGAAATATCTTTGATACTTTCTTTAAGGGGATTGTGATCGATAATTGATTGCAAGGTAAAAGCATTATAAGCATTAATCAAAAAAGCAATTTGCTCCGTTTCAGTCCAGCTACTATAGGTTTGGGGAGTCACCCCACCAAGAGATTTATTAAATCGATCTAGCTGCTCTCTGTTTGTCTGCAACCCGCTATAGTCAACTAATCCTTGGTCATTGACATAGGTTTCTAGTACATCAGCATAATCTTGATAGTTAAAAGTTTGAGCAGTTGCTTGAGGCGCTGCGGAATCTGTAACAGAAATAGAGGGTGGAGTAGAATCAACTAAATTTGCACAACCAGCGATCGCTTGTACGCCAACCATAACTACGATTGGCAATAAAAATTTTTTCATCTGTAATTGAATAAGTAATTGAACAATAAGATACAAAATACTATTACAAATATTACAAGGGTTAAAGCTGAATCTGAGGTGAGAAAGAGCTTAAAGGTGAGCGATCGCGTTTAAGTAAGTTTTAGCAGTCAGTTTTAACTGGGGTTCATCTCTATTCCTCATACACTTGAACAGTTCTATTCCCCCTCCAGGGGATGAGTATTTTTTATTGGTCGAAACTACGTTACCATCACCAATGAAGTCAGGAACAGGCTCAAACCCTTTTATTCGCTACCGATCGGGACGATAGCAAAAGGAAATGTTCCTAGATTTTGCTCAAGTATTTTTTATAGCGAGAGGAGAAACAAGGATATGGCTTACGAATTACCATCTCTTCCATACGATTACACTGCTTTAGAACCAGCGATTTCTCAAAGCACTTTAGAATTTCATCATGATAAACATCATGCTGCTTACGTCAGCAAGTACAACGATGGGGTTCAGGGAACAGCATTAGACAGTAAGTCTATTGAAGAGGTGATTAAAGCGATCGCAGGAGATGCTAGCCAAGCGGGATTGTTTAATAATGCTGCTCAAGCCTGGAATCATACTTTTTATTGGCATTGTATGAAATCCAATGGTGGAGGCACTCCCACAGGAGAACTGATGAAAAAAATTGAGGCTGACTTCGGCAGTTTCGAGCTATTTGTCGAAGCTTTTAAAACCGCTGGAGCAACTCAGTTTGGCAGCGGTTGGGCTTGGTTGGTTTTGGAGGGAAATACTCTCAAAGTAACTAAAACCTTGAATGCCGATAATCCTCTAACCAGTGGGCAAGTTCCTTTATTAACGATGGATGTTTGGGAACACGCTTATTATCTTGATTATCAAAATAAACGTCCTGCCTATATTGATGATTTTCTCGGTAAATTAGTCAACTGGGATTTTGTAGCGAAAAATTTCGCTGCTGCCTAAGCTTCGATTAACCATCAAACCATCAGCGGATATCTCATCAAATCTTTTGTCATATCCGCTGTTATAAAATTTCGATGATTCAAAGATAAGGAGATCGTGACTCAAATTAAAGCCTCCAGAACCCGCGCTATTCCTCAATGGCAATCCAATAAAATGAAACAAATCATTGTTGACCGATGGCAAGAAATTTGGAGCGTCGTGGAAGAGAGAAACAAAAATACCAGAACTTTCTCCAGTCATTAAAAGCGATCCGCAGGATACGCGAAGCTATTCTTTTAGGGTAATCGCCCTGACTCGCAATGTCTAAATTATTGTCTGAGTAAAAATTATGATGAACCCAAATTATCCGCATATTGTTCTTTCCTTTGCTTATCGTGACTGCAAAGTAGAAATAGACCAGGATGAATTAGATGGATTTTGCACCTATGCAGCATGGGTTAAACATGACCAAGGCTGTGCTGTAGCTGTTCCTCGGGCAATGACAACTATCGATGCTGTTCGTCAAGCTAAACAATGGATTGATCGAAGATCTTGCTCAATCTAGGAACATTTAAGGAAATTTAACAGATAAAGCAAAGCTGGTCTAACAAGCTGTTGTTTTGAATACCATATAAGCTCAATCTTGTCAAAAATTAGTAAAACATTAACAAAAATCTTAATCTTGCTCAATATATGTTTACAATAAGACTAAGGTTCAAAACAGCAATTAAAGCAGTGACTGTTTAGAATCTAATTGCACGATAATTTATTAGAAGATCATCAATATGCCATTTACTATTGACTCAGCACGGAATATATTCTCTTCCAGCACTTTGTCTGCCGATGCAGTACCAGCATTAACAGCTAGATTTAACCAACTTAGTGCAGAAGACCAACTAGCCTGGATTTGGTTTGCATATTTAGAAATGGGCAAAACAGTTACTGTTGCTGCTCCTGGGGCAGCGAATATGCAGTTTGCAGAGCCTACCCTGGAAGCGATTAAAGGAATGGGTTTCCAAGAGCAATCCCAGGTAATGTGTGATTTAGCTAACCGTGCAGACACGCCTATCTGTCGTACCTATGCCGCTTGGAGTCCTAATATTAAATTGGGTTTTTGGTACAAACTAGGAGAATGGATGGAACAGGGTACTGTTGCTCCTATTCCTGAAGGATATAAACTTTCTGCTAATGCCAATGCAGTACTAACCACATTACAAGGATTAGATTCTGGACAACAGATCACAGTCTTGCGGAACACTGTAGTAGATATGGGATTTGACACAGGAAAAATGGGCAGTTTCCAAAGTATCAGCGAACCCGTTGCCCCTCCCACAGAAATCTCTAAGCGCACGAAAGTCACTATTGAAGGCACTACTAATGCCACGGTATTGAATTACATGGACTTGTTAAATGCCAATGACTTTGATGAGTTAATCAAATTATTTGCTGAAGATGGTGCATTGCAGCCTCCTTTCAAAAAACCCATTGTCGGTAAAGATGCCGTACTCAAATTTTTCAAAGAAGAATGTCCTAACCTTAAGCTAGCCCCTGAAAGAGCTGTAGAAGAGGGCGTAGAAGACGGCTACACTCAAATCAAGGTTACAGGAAAAGTCCAAACTCCTTGGTTTGGTGCTGGTGTCGGCATGAATATGTCCTGGAGATTTTTGCTCAACTCAGAAAGCAAAATTTTCTTTGTGGCGATCGATTTGTTGGCATCACCCAAAGAATTGCTTAATTTAGCGCGTTAAAATCCCTCTCATCGTAAATAGCCGATCGCAAAAAAACTCGGTGATTGGCTATTTTAGTGATAGGATTTTGACCATAATATAAGTGTATTAACTTAGAATTTGTATTAATGTTAGAAGCCAGTAAAAACAAGTTTTCTGAAATGGAGGAAGCTATTGCCCAACAAGCTCTGAAAAAAGCTTATGAAAGAGAAACTTCCGCTTTAATTAACCACGTTCGCGATCGCGCTAATTCTATTAGCGAGTTAGAAGATCTATGGTACTTACATGATTTGTTAAGTACCAAAAGATATGAAATTGATGGCAAATATATCTATAATTTTCCGACTATTGTATTTGATTTTGCTGGACTAGTTAAAGAAAAATGGCTACATCTTGACGACTTGCAGGGATTGAAACCAGAAATGTTGTCAAAAATATCTGCTTTAGCACGGATGTAAGTATGAATTCGGAGTTCGGAATTCGGAGTTCGGAGTCATAACCCTAAAGTTGAGCTTGATAAATTACATATCATTGCTCAATTTTTTTGTGTAGAGCTTATTATCACTCTCCATAACTAACTAGCCAGTTTTTATCTTCATAGTTCAGGCGATCGCGAATGCCAACAAAACTGTGTAAAAAAAGTAAGCTAAAGAATCTTCCGTCCCACTAGCACTTCTCTAACTTCCAACATGGCTGAATAAGTAGGAATAATATGTAACGTTTCGGTAGGTTTTGTATATTTTAAAGCGGTGCTAATAGCTTCGGGTAAGTCTTCCTTGACAATTAGTTCAAAGTTATTTTTCTCTGGATCAATAGACTCAGAACTATAAGCCAATCGTAATGCCATGTCGTAAACGCGATCGCCACTGACGATCAAAGTCCCCCCCAGCTTCACTAATTCCTCGGTATCGACATCCCAGATCCAAGATACATCTGTACCATCGGGAATGCGATCGTTTAGAACTAAAAGGGTCACATCAGATTTACCTGTCTTCTTGATGTCATTCACGGCACGAATAGTCTCATTCATCCCCACAGGATTTTTGGCAAGCATAATCCTTACTTGCTTTTGCTCAATTTCCAACTCTTCCGCACGACCAAAGGCGGCTTTGAAGTTTTGCACCGTAGGATAGATATCCTCGGTTTTAATACCCATTGCCTGGGTTAAGACGCTGGCAGCCAGAGTATTGTACTTGTTGTATACACCAATTAAGATTTGGGGATGGCCTTTGCTTTCTAAGGCTACTTTACTTTTGGCAAAACCACAGCTAGGACAATGATAGTCTCCTAAATGAGAAAGATAAACTCCCTGATAATCCAACAAATGACCACAACGAGGGCAATATATGGAATCCACTGCATGGGGAATTTCCGCTAGATATAATTCTGGTTCATTGAGTCCAAAATAAAGGACTTTTTGTTTAAGCTGCTGTCCCAAACTACTGAGGGTAGGATCGTCGGCGTTCAAGACGATGGTGGTGTCTGTTGGTAGAGGAGCGATCGCTTTACCCCATCTTTGGGCAATGGTATCCACTTCACCATAGCGGTCTAACTGATCGCGGAAAAGATTTAACGCCAGAATATATTTCGGCTGACAGTCTTTTAATAGTAGTGGCAGAATATTTTCATCCACTTCGAGAATGGCATAGTCAGCAGATATTTTACCCGTCATGTCTGCATTACTTAGTAACGCGGTAATCAAACCGTTGATTAAATTTGCCCCACTAGAATTATGAATCACTGAGTAGCCGCGATCGCTTAAAATCTGTTTAAGCAATAAAGAAGTGGTGGTTTTCCCATTTGTCCCCACCACCACAATTACTCCCTGACTAACCTGCTCAAACAACAGGGGTAATAGACGAGAATGCAGACGACGAGCAATTTCTCCTGGCAAGACAGAGGCAGCGCCCATGCCGAGAGTTCTCACTGCCCCCGTAACCGTCTTCGCCACCCCAACAGCCAAACCCAAGCGAATTCGATCTAATAGTTGCATTTTATATTTCGCAGACAAACATATATCTTGATAACCTATTTTGACTCGATCTGGCAAAATTAGTTAACAGTCAGGTCAGTAATCAGTAATTGAGTTTATCGTCGGTTTTTATTGACCAAAAAAGCTTTTATAATTTTGTGAGCGCTGAAAATTCAGAAGATAATTCGATTAGGTTAGGAAAGCTCAATACGTTATGTGTATTTATAAGGCAAAATTATAGATGTCATTTATATGAAAACAATTAGTTTATTTTCGGGAGCTGGCGGTCTTGATATTGGTGCTACTATGGCTGGAGCAAAAATTGTCTGTAGTGTTGACACAGATTTTGATTCGCTAAAAACTTTAGAACTAAACGGGAATTTAAGCTCGCCTACTCTAATTAATGGCGACATTACAACTTTAACGGGTGAAAGCATCTTACGCCAATGCGGTCATAGTAAAAATGAGATTGAATTTTTGATCGGTGGTCCCCCATGCCAATCATTTTCTAAAAACAATTATTGGACTAAATCTGGTGAAGAATCTCTCAGGCGAAAAAAGCGGATGAAAGAAACCGCCGAAAATAACGGACGAGAATTTATTGAAGATATTGCACTGCCAAAATTCAAAAAACGTATAGAAGTCCATGAGGATCAACGTACAAGTTTAGTTATGGAATATGCAAGGTTGATTAATGAAATATCACCTCGCGGTTTTTTATTTGAGAACGTCCAAAGTATTGCACATCCAAAGAATAAAAGATATTTATACGAATTTATAAATTACACGGAAAACTGTGGATATAAAGTAAAAGAATTGCGTTTGAGTAGCGAGTTATTTGGAGTTGCTCAGAAAAGAAAACGGATCTTTGTGATTGGACATAAGAAAAAAACTTTGAGCGACCCTGAAATTACACATTCAGCCGATAACTCGATATTTTTAAATCCTTTGACTACTTCTAAAATGGCTATACATAAATATAGATTTGAAAAATACTTTGAGGAAGGTGAAATAATTAAGGGTCGATGGAGTGAATATTTGCCAGATATTCCACCTGGAATGAACTATAAAGCCTTAACTAGTTGGGCTGGATATGAAAACCCCATATTTGAAGCTGAAACCAAATTCTGGAATTTTTTATTAAAACTGCATCCAGATAAACCGTCTTGGACTATTGCATCAAATCCAGGACCTTGGGTTGGTCCTTTTCACTGGGATAATAGAAGATTAAGAACTGTTGAAATGGCAGCATTACAATCTTTTCCTGATAACTATCAGTTTTATGGGTCTAGAAGAAGCCGAATTAGGCAAATTGGTAATGCTGTACCACCTTTAATGGCAAAGGCTGTGATGGATATATTAGTTAAATCATGAAAAAAAGAGCAATCATAAGTCTATTCTCTGGATGTGGTGGATTAGACATTGGATTTCATAAGAAAGGTTTTTACAGTGCAATGTGCATTGAGAGTAATCCTATTATGTGTGAATCTTTGCAAGTGAACAAAGTTTCAGAAAATATTATTTGTGACGAAATCCAAAATGTCTCTAATAAACAGTTGGAAAAATTATCTCAGTACCAAAAACATGAGGTAGACCTTGTTTTAGGGGGTCCTCCTTGTCCTGCTTACTCTAAGTCTCGATTTTATAGAAAAGAAATGACTCATGGAACTGATGACCAGTCTTTTCAAACTGTCCAAGAATATTTTAGAGTAGTTGAGTTTTTCAAACCAAAAATATTCGTATTTGAGAATGTCCACACATTTGCAGCAAAACGGCAGAAAGGCGCTCTTGATTATGTACTACAAACAGCTTGTAAGCTAGGTTACGAGGTAGACTTTCAAATTCTTAATTCGGTTGATTACGGTGTACCTCAAAAACGGCAGAGGATATTCGTAGTTGGCACACTAACAGGAAATAATTTTAAATTTCCCTTGCCAACACATCGAAAACCTGGGGAGTGTACATTAATAAATCAACATCTTCCTGTTTGGGAAACGGCTGGCAAGGCAATCATGGATCTTGATGTAGAAGAACATGATGCAAATCTCTCCAGACATTTTGCGGGGGGGAAATATCATCATTTGCTAAAAGACATACCTCCTGGTGATAATTACTTGTTTTACACTGAAAAAAGAGGTCACGATAATCCACAATTCAAATGGAGATCTAGATATTGGTCTTTCCTTTTGAAACTGTCACCTGATTTACCTTCGTGGACAATTCAAGCCCGTAGATCCAACAATATGGGACCTCTTCATTGGCGAAATAGAATCCTAACTATTGCCGAAATAAAACGATTACAAACGTTTCCAGATAGCTATTTTTTGGCAGGAACGATTGAAAACCAATGGAGGCAAATTGGTAATGCGGTGCCACCTTTGCTTGCTGAATGTCTGGCACATGAAGTTGATGCAGCATTAAGAAAAACAGAGATAAAACAAATGAAGGAGCTAAGTAATGTCTGCTGCTAGTCCACAAGTTATAGTAGATGAAATTATTGAAGCTATTCAACAATCTGGTGCTGTAGCTGCTTACGTTTCAGAAAAAGTACAAACTCATCCACGCAAGTTTGTTTTTCGCTTATCTGGAAGAACTTATAGTTTGTGGGTGTATATTTGGACACTTACATTTGGTGGTCGAGTCACTTTACCTGACGAGTATAGAATCCAAATGACATCCGTTTCTTCTCCATTAGAGAAAAATCCAGATCCAGATGGTTTAACAGTACTGATGGGATATTATCCTGATTTGAAAATGTTTGCAGGCTTTGACCTGGCGAAGCACAGTACATTCACAACTGGCTCACCTTCAGTGCAGATAAGTCTTTCAACCATTCACTTAGCTTTGCAAAATGGTCTATCGTTTCTCACTAAAAGTAATGATGAAATAGCAATTGGAGTAAGATCAGACCAGTTTCTAGACTATTGTCTAAACGCAGAGTCTTTGCATTCACACAGTGCCAGTAGCAATTTCACTGAATTGTTAACCAAGGTTGTCGAATCACAAGCCATATCCGAGCAAGATATTTCTGCTCTTGCAACAGATAGGAAACTTATTGTAGAAAAAATTCGTAGATACTCGCGTAATGCAAACTTTAGAAAAATTGTACTGAATGCCTATGATAATAGATGTTCTGTAACAAGATTTCAATTACGTCTTGTAGATGCAGCACATATTCTACCTGTACATTCAGTTGATAGCAGCGATCATGTTACAAATGGAATTGCACTATCTCCTACTTTTCATCGGGCTTATGATAATTGCTTGATTTACCTAGATGAAAACTTTGTGATGAAGTTAAATACGAAAAAAGCTAATGAACTTAAACAAAATCAACTAGATGGTGGAATTATCGATTTTCAATCATTTTTAGATAAAAAGATTCACCTCCCGCTTGACCCAAATCAGCGACCAAGTGCTGAATATATAAGAATGGCAAACAAGCATCGTCGGATACCTGGCTACGTGTAAATCGGAGAATAATGAACTGTACTGTACCTCCGACTTATTTGTGTATATTAGGAGGTTTTCAATCAATCTCGAAATTAAACGGTAGACGGGCATATACACCACTAGGGTCGTTAAAAGCGCTTAACATTGATAATTCCTGCTTAATCTTGAGTAATTCAGCGGTAATGGGGTCGTTTTTTGCTTGAACTTCTAGGATTTTAGTGGCAAATAATTGTTGGAAAATCTGCGTATCAAAAGGATTATTCTGAGGATATTCCTCTAGTTGCCAACTGTCTCCTAGTTCAGCTTGTTTCGCAGCAAAGGCGATCGCACTTTCTAATCCTCCCAGGCGATCAACTAAGCCAATCTTGATGGCTTCTTTCCCAGACCAGACGCGACCTTTGGCAATCTCTTGCACTTTCGCTATCGGCAGATGACGATAATCAGCAACTTTACTCAAGAATAGACTATAGGTTTTATCTACGGACTGTTGATAAATGGCTAACTCCGCTTCGGTTTTAGGACGAACATTAGAATCAATATCAGCAAACTCTCCTGTTTTCACCACATCCCAGGTAACCCCATTGTCGTTAGCAAGCTCTTGAATATTGGATAACAAGCCAAACACCCCAATCGAACCTGTAATGGTATTTTCTTCAGCAAAGATCTGGTCGGCACCAGAGGCAATCCAATAGCCGCCAGAAGCTGCCACATTACCCATCGAAACAATAACTGGCTTTTGCTTTTTCGTCAGCAGAATCTCTCGGAGGATGACATCAGAAGCCGTGGCGCTACCCCCAGGACTGTTCACCCGCACTACAATCGCCTTAACACTATCATCTTCTCGCAGTTCACATAATTCTTCAGCAAAGCGATCGCTACCAATGGCTTCCACTCCACCAATACCATCGACAATCGCGCCTTCAGCATAGATTACCGCCACTTTTGACTCAGCCTTAGAAGCCGTTTCCCTGGCAGGAACCATCTGATCGGCATAAGCTCCCAAATCTACCTGTCTAAAACTTTCCTTGCCATCGGTTTCCTTCGTAAAGGTTCTTAATTTGTCCACCACCTGGTCGTAGTAACCTACCTGATCGATTAAATCAGACTGCTTCGCTACTTCGGGTTCGAGATATCCTTTAGCATCTACTAACTGTTGTAACTTGCCCAGATCTAATTCTCGACTATCCGCTACATGACGGAGAAACTTACCCCAGAGATCTGCCAGCAAGACTTTGGTTTGTTCTTGATTAGCGGGACTAATATCAGAACGAATATAGGGTTCTACGGCGGACTTGTAATCCCCCACGCGAATTACTTGGACTCCTACACCATATTTTTCTAAAGCACCCTTGAAAAACATCTGCTTAGAACTCAAACCATTCAGTTCCATTGTCCCCATCGGGTTAAGCATCACCTCATCAGCTAAAGAAGCCAGATAATATTCTTGCTCACTCAAAGCCATGTCATAGGCAATAATTTTCTTGCCTGCTGCTTGGAACTTAGCCAAGGCAGTTCTCACTTCTTCCATAGTGGCATAGCCGTTGGGCAGCCCATTCTCTCTGCCATCGAGGAGCATAGCGACAATGCGATCGTCCTTCGTTGCTTCATTAATGGACTGTAAAACCCTGCTTAAGGCGATAGTCTCTTGTTGTTCCGCTGAAAATGCCTGAGCAAAATTTACCGCAGGTTTAGAGTCTTGGATTTGAGTAGACAAATCAAAAACTAAAACTGATTGAGCCTCAATTCCCTGAGTCTGTTTATCGTCGGCGGTAACAGCGAGTAAAATCAACAATAGACCGCCGACACCCAATCCTAGGAAGAGACACAAACCAATTACACTACCGATGGTACTGGCAAAAGTCTGTTTTAAAAATTGACGCATTGTGGTGATTTAAGTGGGTAGGTGTAATTTAATAGGGACTTGGGGACTTGGGGACTTGGGGAAAGCAAGATTGTAATCAATAAGGTAGTCTATTCAATTGAAAGCTGGGCGTTGCTGCATAAAATATGAACTGCACAATACTGCCGTCAGACTGCCATCAAAAATTCATTGGTTCGTCACAGGAAAGCCATAGACAACCTATATTGTTAGATGTTGTCAGCTCTACACATGATTTCACTCATAAGCTCCTTCAGGCTTTTTAGAGCTGACTTTACTATACTAAATCTTGTTTAGTCTTGAAGCTGATAGCTAGAACGAAGCTCCTTGATAAAGCTAGCGATCGCTTAAAGCCAGACGCGCCTGTTCTCGATCGTCAAAATGGATTTTCTCTGTGCCTAAGATTTGATAGTCTTCATGTCCTTTCCCCGCAATTAAGACTCCATCCCCAGGTTGAGCATTTTTAATCGCCGTGGCGATCGCCTTAGCGCGATCGCCGATAACCAGAGTCGTAACAGTATCAGGAATTCCTGCCACTACATCTTTGAGAATCTGTTCGGGGTTTTCCGTACGAGGATTATCGGAAGTTACCACCGCAATGTCTGCTAATTGAGCAGCGATTTTACCCATTAGGGGGCGTTTAGTGCGATCGCGATCGCCTCCACAACCAAAGACACAGATCATTTTTCCCGTAATAAAGGGACGTGCTGCCTTGAGTAAATTCTCTAAACTATCTGGGGTATGGGCATAATCCACAATCACGTTGATATCCTGATCAGAACCTGAGCTTACCCGTTCCATTCTCCCTGGTACTCCTGCAAAGTTAGGTAAGGAATCCACAATTTGCTGTAGTTCTAACCCTAAGTGCAATGTTGCCCCCACTGCTGCGAGTAAATTGGCTAAATTGAATTGACCAACCAAAGGCGAATTAAAAGCCACTTCTCCTTGGGGAGTATGCAATATCCCCTTAACTCCTGTGGGTTGATAGTCTAAGTTACTAGTATATAGATCAGCAGTTTGATCATTGACGCTATAAGTCCAAACCCGATCAGCACCTAATTGGGCAATTAAACGTTTGCCATAAGCATCATCAAGATTAATAATTGCCCTACCCTGGAGATATTCAGGACTAAACAACAAAGACTTTGCCTGGAAGTAATCTTCCATATCTTGGTGATAATCCAAGTGATCTTGAGTTAGGTTCGTAAATACCCCCACCTCAAAGCCACAACCTTTTACCCTACCTTGATCTAAGGCATGGGAACTCACTTCCATCACCGCATACTTATTCCCCGCCTTGACTGCTGCTGCTAATTGTCCCTGTAATTCCACTGCAAAAGGAGTAGTGTGGCTAGCGGTGAGACTATACCCCTGCCAACGAGTGTAAAGAGTCCCCAACATAGCTGTGGGCTGCTGTGCCTGAAGCAAGAAATACTCAATTAGATGACTGGTGGTGGTTTTACCGTTTGTCCCCGTGACTCCCACCATACCTAGCTTACGGCTGGGATAATCATGGAAAACAGAGGCGATCGCACTACAGGTAGCAACCAGATCCTCGGTTTGAATTACACAAGCATCTTGAGCAGGAGGCTGTTTTTGGGCTGCGGTGGGGGTAATGATCGCCGCGATCGCTCCTTGGTTAATGGCACTACCCCAGAATTCCCCGCCGTCTACTCTCGTACCAGGCATGCCGATAAAGAGATCTCCCGCCTGACAGATATGGGAGTTAGTACAGACTCGATTTACTTCTAGATCCAAAGCATCATGTTCTGGTGCATCGAGATTGGCTTTAGCTAATAATTCGCGCAGCTTCATCATGTTTATGTTGTGTAGGTGCTTAAGGCTACTATAATTTTGCCTAATTTTGCTCACCTTTGTAGCCTATGTCTGGGAATTTTGCCGTAACATTTGCTCTAATTTAGTCACTGTGGCGCGAGGAGATATACGAGGCAAGGGTTTCTCCACCTCAGCTAATTTTTGACACAGTACAGGAATTTCATATTGATAAACAGCAAACCAATCTTCACGGGTAGTTATGTCGCGGATTTCTAATTCCAACTCAATTTGACTAACTTGCTCTAGTTTTGACTGCAATCCCTCGCAGAGATGACAACCAGGCTTGCTATACAGAATTAATTGCATTACTAATTTTCTAACTTACAAGATGATTATTTATCTAATAATCTTAGTTGATGATTAATTCTGCCATGAATACTTTGTAATTCCTTGAGGTTAGTCAATTCCGCCGAATCAAAACAAGCCTGAATTTTTCGGAGGGTTTTCTCAAGTTGGGTGGCTAATTGCAGCGCCTGTTCACTAATTCGATCCATTTGCTGTTGTTCGTAGGCTTTTAATGTTCGACCTCGTAGAATTTGAATTCTGACGGTTTCTAATTGTTGCTGGACAATAAATTCTAAACGCAGTAGGATTCGCTCTTGTTCATAAAATCTCTCCAACACTAGCTTTTGTGGATGACTAGAAGTGTTTGGGGGTAGTTTTGCCATCCGCTTGATTTCGTCGATCAAAGAGCAAAACAGCGGCAACGGTACTCGATCAATCCTAGACTGGGTTGAGTTATTTTGTTCTGTAACAATACCACCGCGATCGCTATAGCGAGTTAAGGTAATATATTCTGAATAATGCTGAAAAGCTTTTTCCAGTAATCTTTGCCATGATAGCTGAGAGGCAAGCTGGGGAAGAAAATCCGTCGTTTCAGGTTCAACCTCTGGGGGAGATGCTGTACCTAAAGTTTCCGCAATTAATTGTGATCTTTGCGCTTCCTCAAAAACCAGTTCAGGATCGTTGGCTGCTGCGGTCACTAATAATTCCGCAGGATTATCGGCGATGATCGTCGCCTTGTGATCTAGATTATTAGCTGGAGACTGATGTCTGAATTCTGGAGGGATCTCGAACAGAGTTGCCGTTGAATCGGGTTTGGCTTTAGGTTTGGGGGTTAACTCCAAGTCTTTGAGAAAGTCTAGATCTGCGGGTAAACCAGGCTCGTCTGCGGGAGATGCCACAACAGGGGAAATAACAGGGGAAATAATTGTGGGAGTAGAGTCTACTACCCTGGGTTGCTCAACTCCCTTAAGGGGTGCATTGGGATTGAAACTAGTGTCGATCAGGGTTTTATTTTCATCCTGTGGTCGTCGATTGGCTTGAGTTGCATTCTGGGGGTAATTTTCCAGAATGATTTGGTGGGTTTGGAGATCGATTAGTTGGATTTCTAAATCGTATTCAAAAACTTTGGCAATGGAATTAGCAAATCTCACTGACTCATCCCGATCTGGATTGAGCATACCCAAAACTAGATTGCTACCATCTAGCTTGAGAGGAAGAACTTCATAATGGCGACAAGAGTCTAGAGGAAAAACCTGATCGATTAACTGAAAAATTTCTTTACTATTAGCAAGACAATCAGCAAACATTGCTGTTTGGAAATCACCAGAATTAAAACTGTTATTCATAGGAAAGGCCTAGCTGGAAAATTTGTTTAGTAATCAATTCAATCGTTAATCTATGGCGTTTTTCGTTTGACTGACTTTACTGAGGTACGTTACGGTAAAAGTCTCCACAATCCTAGGTTACCCAAATTTGACTTGAAGATTAGCACTAAACCACGTCTAGTTTGAAAGCCATAGTGACCAAACTAATTCGTACTAACTCCTAACTCTTAATCCCAGTCTCCTTTTAATTTTTGTGGTCACTTCGTGAGATCCAACTAATGAGGATGGGGTTAACTATTTCTGGGGCTTCATCTTGGGGACAATGCCCCAACCCTTCTAAGGGAATAAACTCATCCACAGTGGAGATGTTTGCTAATTCTTTGCCCATACCAACAGGTTCCCAAGGATCTTCTGTTCCCCAGAGTAAAACCGTCGGACAAGTGAGACGGGGAAGTAAGTCTTCAGGTAAAGGGCCTTGGGAATAGCGGGTAAATGCCAGAAAAACATCCGCTGCCCCCAGATCTTGAGATGGTTTCATGAGAATCTCAATTAGCTCATCGGTAACAGCTTCTGGGCGACGGTATGCTTGGAGTAAAATGTTGCGAACAACTTTGGGCTTGGCAATCTGTTGAAAAAAGAAGCGACCAATTTGTTGATTACCTAATACCTGCTGCATGACCAGAGAACCATAGTTGCGATACCAGGGCAAGGTAACTCTTTTGCGATCGTGCAGTAGTCGGATGGAACAGTTGAGGGCAGCGACTCCCAAAGCTAATTCTGGATAATCTACCGCCGTTTGCATCACCACGATACAGCCAATAGAATTGCCAATTAAAAAAGCAGGACTCCCCACTATCTCCCGACAAAAGTCGGCAAGCTGTTGTCCCCAAGTTTCAAAGGTATAGTCCACAATTCCTGGGGCGGGTTTATCAGAACCTCCAAAACCAATCAGGTCGATCGCATAACAACGACAAGACTCTCCTAGGACAGGTAAGTTCTTGCGCCAATGTCCCCAAGATGCACCAAAGCCATGCACTAGAACCACTGCTGCTCCAGTATCTCCCCCCTGCTGATAAGTAATCTTGTGTCCCTGCCAGTTCCAGGTTTTCGGTGCGGTAATTGCGATCGCCGTCATATTTTTGGGTTAATTGTTAATAATTATTAAGAACTATTCTAAATTAGAATTTGCTGGGCTTGAGAGGATCATCCAAGATAACTTCGTAGCGGCTTTTAACTACTCTTTTTTCCTGCCAAGGGGGATGCCAATAGGTTTCTTGAATCACTTTTTTGGTTGCTGATTTATTTTCTGTCCAGTTAAATCTGACCAAGCTGAGGTTATTGCGTCCCACTACTTCCGCTCCTTCCTGTACCCAGGGATTGCGCCACAACCATGTAATCACCAAGCTCAAAAATTTTACTGATTTTACTAAAGGCTTGATTATTGGCTGTCTACGGTTGGGGTAGGAATTAGTTTGTTTG